>Ga0116103_1000019_pt1 | contig 167597 bp, 131 predicted proteins | sample June2015DPH_4_10_2_FD_89714 | JGI IMG/M metagenome (GOLD analysis project Ga0116103, IMG submission 89714) | Peatland microbial communities from SPRUCE experiment site at the Marcell Experimental Forest, Minnesota, USA - June2015DPH_4_100 | ecosystem: Environmental > Terrestrial > Soil >...
GTGTAGGACATCGCCGTTTGGGCCTTTCGATGGTTGTGTCTTGGTAAACAAAACCTATCGAATCCCACCGGCGATGTCTTTCACTTGCAGGCTCGGCGTTGCACCTCTAAATTAAATTCGCCTCTCCGCGTAAGAAAAAAGGGGTCCTGACCCCCTTTTTCCGAAAAGGGGGTCAGGACCCCTTTTTTCAAAAAGCGGATGCTCAGTCGAACAGTCCATGCAAATACCATTGTCCGGTTTGAGTGACGCGGAAGAGCCAGAAGCGCTGGCCGGTTTGGTCTTCGACGTCGAAGTAATCGCGCGTTTTGTCGCGGCCTTCCCACCAGAGCCCGGCGATGCGCTCGGGACCATCGGCATAGCGGATGGCGTGGACCTGGCCGAGATGCGTGAATGAAAGGGGTAGGGCGCTGTCGTCATCGGAGGGACAGGCTACGGCCAGGACCGGCGCGGGTTGGGGCAGCAGCCGCAACGGACGCAGCGGCAAAGCGGACGCGGAGGCGCCGGAATCGGGAGCGATCGTGGGCTCGACGTGCCGATAGGCTTTTTCCGGCAGATGCGACTGCACGAGCTGGGGCTGGCAAAGAGATCGCGGACCCAAACGGGCGGCCAGCATCTCGACGAGGCGGGCCCATTCGTCGCCGGCGGCTTGGTCCTGCTGATCCAATAGAGATCCCTGGGCATCGGGCAGAGGCTCGAAGGCCGCGGCGCGCAGACGGATGGCGATCAAGCCCCCCTCGCTCTGAGCGTCTGTCTCCCAGCACAAGGGCAGAGGGCAGTCCAGGACGCAGCGGAGAAGATTGAACAGGACCGAGAGGCTGCGGGTGGGGCAGGCCAGGCGAATCATTTTGACGATCGGCGGATGGCGCATGCGATAGAGCTGCACGCGCAGGAGTCTGGCGCCGCAGCCGCGACGGGCCAGTTGGGCGATGAGGCGGGCGACCAGCTTGCGCATCACCTCTTGGATCGTTTGCAGGGAATCGATGGGCCCGTCGAAGTGGATGGAGGTGGCGATGGGGCCATGGTGCGGCAGGGGAACGAGCGGTTCGTGGATGCGGCCCAGGGCGGCGTCGAGCCGGTGAAGCGGGTCCGGGCCGAATCGCGCCGGCAGGGTTGGCCGCGCGAGCTTGATCAATTGTCCGATGGTTTCGATGCCCAGTTGCTGCAGCAGCGCGGCGCTGTCGGGATCGAGCCGCAAGGCGGCGGGGGGTAGGGGGCACAGAGCGTTCAGTAGCGCATCCGAGGTGACGATGGGCGTGTTTGTATAAGATGCAATAGCCCAGGCGGCCCCGACGGTGGGCGCAATCGCCAGGCGGGCGCGGATGCGCAGGGCGGCCAGGGCGGCGGCGACCTGATCGCGCAGGGCGAGCAGGCTGCCGTAGAGACGCTGGCAGCCGGTGCAGTCCAGGAAGATGGCATCGGGCGGGGCAGGTGAAACGACGGGGGTGAAGCGCATCAGCCAGCGGGAAAGCGTCAGGAGCTGACGCTGATCGTGGCGGGGCTGGTGGGGTGCGTGTTGCAGACGGGGGCAGAGGGCGCGGGCCTGGGCGAGGGTCATGGCTGGGCGGACGCCGCGGGCGGCGGCCTGGGGGCAAAGGTGGGCGACGCAGGGGCGTGAGGCGATGCTGCGGATCAGCACCAGCGGATCACGCCGAAGCTCGGGCCGTTTCCGCTGGAGGATGTCGATGGGCCAGTGGGTCAATCGCACGCACATGATTTGGGCTGAGGATGTCACGGGGAACCTCGAGCAGGATTTTTTTGTCGATATTTCCTCCATGACCGTGGATGAGTTGGATGCTCCATCGTTGAACGAGTTGATCGCCGGGCGCGGGTTGCACGAGCCAGCGCGTGGCGGCGGCGTAGTGGAGGGCGGCGGCAGCGGGTCGGATCAGCACGCCGATGCCGCCGCCGCGTTCGGCGGCCAATTGCAAGCGCCGGGCGTCAAGGCGTGAAAGGGAGGGCGGGGTGGCGACGGTGACGGCGACGGCTTTGCAACGCAGGCACTGGGTCAGGGCCCAAAGCTGATCGATGGCCTTGCGCACGCGCAGCAGAAAGAGGCGGTTGATGGGGAGCATGGCCGCCGCCGCCGGCGGGTATAGCTCGCCGCGTGGATCGGACCAGATGATGGCGCCGTGCGTGGGCGAGGAATTGACGGCCGTGTGGGCCAGCAGAAGAGCGAAGAACCAGGGCAGGCTGCGGGCCTGGCCCAGGACTTCATGCACAGCGCCGCGAGCAAGTCCATCGGGAAGCAGCAGGTGATTCAGGACCGATAATGCGGGGCCAAAGGTTGCGGCGGCGGTGCTCCCCAGATGGTGAGCGCTTCGCGTATGCAATACTCCATCACTAAGAGAAACGAACTGCATAGGCCATCCCGATGTTCGGCATATGTTAGGGTTATCTTAGAGAGGGGGATTCGTCAATCGTGCAATTCAGAATCGCTTCAGGATTCAACAAACTCTCGGGTTTAATTGGGATCAATCAAGTGTGCGGATATGGGGCTGGCCCCATAAATCGAAAATATCCAATATTTTTGTTTGAAAGGCATCTGTTAGCCTGAAATTTGCCTATCGGAACGCACTGTCATAGTTAAAATAAATATTCATCACTTAACTAGTTTATTTTCCATAACTTACGTCAACAATTTTTCATTTTTGGCGGGTTAAAACAACCTTTTTGTTATTGGGCGTGGGAAAAGAAGAATCTATTTACTTGTTTTCATATCTGCTTATTTATCAGGTAATTATGGAGATTATCTGCGCAGGCAATTCTTACGGCACGCTGGTCGCTCTAGGGACTGGTGAATCTTCTGGACGGGCCGGGCGCCGCGGGGCGATCAAAACCTGTTCAGAACAAACATACCGAGGTTCGTCATGTTCAACAGCACAGAGGAAAGGGCGGCGGTTTTGGGGATTTGTGTGACTCCGACCTCCTTTGTGAGCCGTACGGCGACGGTGGATTTCCGGGCGGTGCACAGTGGGCGGCGGGCGATCGACATGCTCCGCCTGGTTCATTTCGACCTGCTGTTGGTGGGACTGAAGATTCCGGACATGTCGGTGTGGAACTTCATGCGTCACGTGAAGACGACGTGGCCGCAGCAGAAGTGGGCGTTGGTGGGTGGTCCGATATCGCAGCAACAGGAAATTGAAGCTCGGATGTTGGGTGTGACGACGCTGTTCGAGGCGCCGCCGGCGATCGAAGAGGTTTGCCATTGGCGGACGCTGCCGGACGTGTTGCGTACGGCGCGGCGGATGACGGGGGAGGCGGTCAGCGCCGAGGTGGCCGATGCGATCGAGAGTGCTCCGATAAACGCGGGTAGCAGAGGTTCAAAATACACATCCCCGTTTGAAATAACACGATCGCCGCGTGGCATCGCGGCCCGCGCGAGTTACGCGCGAATCGGCGCCACAAGGGCCGTTTGAAATAACCGTTTTCCACGTTTGTGGATTTCTTGGCTCAAGGTGAGTGAGAAGGTTGCATCCATGTGCAGTTCAACGAGTTGGAAAAATCTTTTCTCCTCGAGGCTCGTCCGGCACGGTGCTCGCTCTAGTGCACCGCGTAATACCGGGACGGGTGAGAACGCCTGGGTTGGCGATCGAAACCGTCTCATCACCAACCAACATGAGGTTTGTCATGTTCAAGAGCCAAGAGGATCAAGTTGCGGTGCTGGGCATCTGCGTAGATCCGCCCGCGAAAGCGGGGCGATCGGCGTTGCTCAACTTTCAGGCCGTGCACAGCGGCCATCGTGCGATCGACATGCTGCGGATGCTGAGCTTCGACTTTTTGCTGGTCGGGCTGAAGCTTCCCGACATGGCGGTGTGGGATTTTCTGCGTCATTTGAAGACCGCCTGGCCCTATCAGAAGTGGGCGTTGATCGGCGGGCCGGTTTCCGAGCAACAGGAAATCACGGCGCGGATGTTCGGCTCGACGACGTTGTTCGACACAACGCCGACGACCGGCGAGTTGCTGAACCTGACGGCGCGTCTGCGCGAGCAGGCGATTGCCAACGTGCTCTCCGGCAAGTTCGACACGGCCGAGCAGCAGGCGACTCCGCGGACGCGATCTGCGGGAATGTGATTTCGGGTCAGGTTGGTTCGTGAATGAACGGATCGATTGAACACCTGTGGGCCGAGCTGGGCCCAAGCCTTTGAAGGGAGAGATTGCTGTGAACACGAAGACTTCCACGACTGGCATGCGGTGCGACAGGCTTGGGTCCAGCCGACCTTCTATCGAAAAGGGCAAGGGGATCATGCGAAAGAGTCGAGCGCTTATGTTGGCGGCGGCGGCGGCGGTGGCTTCGATCCTGGGAGCGGCGCATTTGTCGAGCGCTTCCCCGATCACTCTGTCTGCCGGCAATTCGTCGGTGGCGATCAACTACAACAGTGACCCCAGCAACAACGACGGGATGTACAACTGGACCGTGGACAACACCAACCAGCTCAACCAACAGTGGTTCTGGTATCGGGTGGGTTCGTCGGGCTTGCGGAGTGAACTCAACACTTTGGTTGGGCCGCCGAGCCCGCCGACGACCTACGACACCAACGGAGATGGGAAACCCGACTGGGTGAAGATCACCTACGCCGACAGTACCAACAGTTCGGTGCAGGTGAGCCTGACGTATTCGCTGACCGGAGGACAAACCGGCTCTGGAGCGTCCGACATGGCCGAGACGATCAAGGTCACCAATTTGGGATCGACGAAGCAGTATTACGACCTTGTCCTATATACGGACTTCAACCTGGGCGGCGTGGCTGGCGGGCAGAGCGTGTCCATCAGCCCCACCGGCGCGAACATGGCGAACACGGTGACGCAGAGCAGCGCCGGCGTGATGAGCCAGACGGTGGTCAGCCCCAGGGCATACGAATATGAAGTTGGAACGGGCGGAAGCGGCGCCGGCTCTCTGCTGGCGGCGCTGGAATCAAACACGGGTTCGCTGCCGGGCACACCGTCCACCCTCTCCGGCGTGGATGCGGCTTGGGCGTTTGAGTGGAACCAACTGTTGGATCCCGGGACATCGTACGTGATCTGCGTGGACAAGCAGATTCACGCGGTGCCGGAGCCGACGACCTCGGTGGCCCTGTTGGGCCTGGGCGGGGTGATGTTGACCCGCAACCGGCGGCGTGATGAAGACCCCGATCCGCGCACGGCCGTGGTGGCCGAGGCGTAAGGGAACGAACCAGACAAAGGCCCCGCGTTAGCGAGCGGGACAACGGCAAAGGGCGGCGTGGCATGGCCCAATGTCGAGCGAACACTTCGGCGGCGGCGAAAGCTGTCGCGGAGGTTTAACAGGGCTGAAGCGCTGCGCGATCTCTGTAGGGTCGCGGCGCTGCAGGGCCTGGAAAGCAGTGGGAATCGCGGCCGGCGATAGCCAAGCGGGCCGCGCGGGACGCAATCGCGTGGTTGGCGACCTGGCCCGAACGTGGGACGTCGGTGTGAATGAGGAGAGATCATGCCTGTGGTGATCAAAGCGTCGAACAACGGCTTCGTGGATGCGACCAAGAAGCTCATTTGCTTACCCAGTTATCTAGGCTTGGCAGGGGAGAGGAGAGAGGCGTTGCGGCGAGCGGCCCTTACGACAGCGGCCGCCGCCGCAATGGCTGCCACCGCGTTGCCGGCGTACGCCATCGTCCCCCCCTCGACCATCACCGATGCCAATGCCTCGGCCACCATCTACACCGGCTCATCGTTCGGCCTAGACAACTTCAGCGTGAACGGGATCAATCAGGTCCAGCAGCAATGGTTCTGGTATCGCGTCGGCTCCACCGGCCTCCAGCTGCCGATTAATGACTTGACGCAGTCGCCGGTCGTCCAGACTGTGCCAAGCAAGATAGATGCGCTCTACACCGGCACCTACAGTCCCGTCGGGGGAACGGCGGTGCCGTTCAGCGTCGACGTGCAATACCAGATCCTCGGCGGGACAAACAGCGCCACCTTGGCCGAAACCATCACCATCCAGAACACGGCCGGGTCCGGGGGGGGGTCGTTGCCCATGCACTTTTTTCAGTACAGCGACTTCGACTTGAACGCCTCCCTGCCGGCGAATCAAGACACGCTCGTGTTGTCGGGCACTCCAACGGAGAACACGGCGGACCAGTACCATGTCGGCTCGTCGACCCACTTGAACGTGAGCGCGTCGTCACTCTCTGGCAGCATTGTCGGAGCACCGGACCATTACCAGGTCGAGTCGGGTGGCGGTTTGGTGATAGAAAATGCGCTGAGTAGTACTGCTGACCTGCAGTTGTCGGATGGGTCTCTGACCGCCGGACCCGGCGATGTAAAGTGGGCCTGGGAGTGGGATCCCAACATCCCCGCAAGCGGGAGCACGACCCTTTACATCAGCAGCACTGGCACAATAACGGGGGTGCCGGAGCCGGCATCGGCGATGGTCATGCTGGGCGGCGTGTCCCTCTGGGGACTGCGTCGTCCGCGCCGCGCCAAGTCGGCCCAGGCACAACGGACTACTTAGGGTGTGATGTGACCCCCCCTCTCCCGGAGCGCGGTTTGCCAACAGCGAGCCGGTCCGGGAGAGCGGGCGGGGGGGAGCCGCGGACGCCCGTGCTTAGGCGCCCGGCTCCATAGCCGTGAAAAATTAATTCATCGTCGCTGGCAGGCACCGCCGCGGCGAATGACGGACCTACCTTGGTGCAACGTGGACCGCCTCTTTCCCGGAAAACGGTTGATTACCGCCGGGCTTTCCGGGAAAGAGGACGGGGGGTTTGGCAGCTACCGCCGTTTGTAGTTTTCGCAAACCACTCCACGGTAACGTCCGGTCGCGCCTGAGCGGCCCGGCGTCGGGGTTTCCAATGATCGTCGCACGGAAAAGTCGCGTGCAAAAATTCGCAAACGTTGAACCGTCATCCATTGTTGTGATATTGGGATCACGGGGTTTCGATGCTCTCTTGTCGGTAGCGCGCCGGGTTAATTCGCGTTGCCGACGACGAGGGGTACGTCGAGGGGGGATGGGAGAGGCAACATGTCACTTGCGCCGAACGCAAGGCTCGGGGATCGTCTTTCTTTGTTGTGCGTAATCTTTGCCGCCTTCGGAGTTTTGGCCTTTGCGATGTTGCCGGCCCGCGCGGCCGGCGATACCACCGCCACCTGGCAATCTGAAACCAGCGGCGATTGGACCAACGCGTTGTTATGGTCCACCAATCCCTCCTACCCCAACAACGGCACCCCCACCGGTGTTAATTACCAGGCATGGATCAACGCCACCGGCGGGACTGCGTATACCGTCACGCTGGATTCGGACGTCGCCGTGGATGCACTGACGTTGGACTCCCCTGATGTCACACTGCAGCATTCGGCGGGAACACTTACGGCGAGCACGTTGAACGTCAACGCCGGAAGTTACCTGCTCGAGGGCGGAACGATCGCCGGCGCAGCGATCAACATCGGCCCGTCTGGCCAGTTTCAGGTGGATAATTATGGCACCCTCAACGGCGTGAGCATCGCCGGCGGGGACGTGCAGGTCAGCGACGATAGCGAGCTGTTCGTGCAAAACGGCCTGACGATGGCCAACCACAACCTGGACCTCGGCCAATACAACAGCGTCTACTTCGATGGCTCCAGCCAGAGCATCGACAACCTCAACATCATTCCCAGCACCTACGACTACATTTACGCCAGCGGCCCCACCTCCAACGGCCCCCAGACCCTCACCCTCGGCCCCCACACCACCGTCCACGGCGGGGCTTGGTTCTTTAGCTACAACTCCGGCGACACGTTGATCAACAACGGCACCATCAACGGCGACAACTACTACGGCCTGTTGATCCTCCTCGACAACTTCACCAACAACAACCTCGCCGAAGCCACCAATGGAGGAACACTGTACATCGGCTACCCGAACTACTACCCCACCAACTGGAACAACAGCGCCAGCGGCACCATCAAGGCCGACGGCGGCGCCGTCAGTCTCAACGGCGCCTGGACTAACAATGGCACAATAAGCGCCGTCAACTCCGGCGTGATTAGCCTGGACGGCTCGTGGAACAACGCTGGCACGATCAGCGCGACCGGCGGCAGCACCATCAACCTGGGCGGGACATTCAACACCGCCCAACTCGGATCGCTGAGCGCATCGGCCGACAGCACGGTGAACATCACCGGTACGCTGGACAACACCTCCAGCACGCTGAACCTGACTGGCTACGGAGGGACGTGGAATTTACAAGGCGGGACGATCAGCAATGGCACCCTCGATGTCAACGCGAGCGACCTGCATTTGGTCAACGGCACGCTGAGCGGTGTGACGGTGAGCGGCGGGCCGCTGCAGATTCAAGGCGGATCCATCATATTGGATTCCGTGACGGTCACGGGGGGGGATCTGCAGGTGAACAACGGCAGCGTGACGATCCAGAAGGGTTTGACCCTGAGCAGCCCCAGCGTTGATCTGAGCAACAGCAGCAGTCTTGACTGGAATGGAGGCAGCGGGACGGCGTGTAGCCTGAACATCAACTCTAGCGCCAGCACGGTGAGCTTTGACGGCTCGTGGAGCAACACTGGCACGCTCAGTGCAATCAACGGCAGCACGGTCAACCTGGGCGGCAGTTTTGCCGCGGCGGGGATCGGGTCGCTCAATATCTCGGCCGACAGCACCGTGAACCTCACCGGCACGCTGGACAACACGTCGAACTCGTTGAAGACGGCCGCCTTCGGAGGGACGTGGTGCCTCCAAGGCGGGACGATCACCAACGGCATCCTGGATGTCAGCGGCAGCAACTTCAGCGTGCAAAACGGCACGCTGAACGGGGTGACGATTGGCGGCGGCACGGTCAGCGTCAACGGCTCGACGTTGAACTTAGGCGGCTCGTGGAGCAACGCGGGCACAATCAGTGCGATCAACGGCAGTACGCTCAACCTGGGGGGGAACTTCACCACCGCGGGAATGGGCTCGCTGGGCGCATCGGCCGACAGCACCGTGAACCTCATGGGCACGCTGGACAACACGTCGAGCACGTTGAACCTGGCCGGCTACGGAGGGACCTGGAATCTGCAAGGCGGGACGATAAGCAACGGCATCCTGGATGTCAGCGGTAGCAACTTCAACGTGCAAAACGGCACGCTGAGCGGCGTGACGGTCAGCGGCGGCCCGCTGACGGTTGTGGAATGGGGGGCGATCGTTTTGGACTCGGTGACGCTGAACGGCGTGGACTTACAGGTCAACGACGGGTCGGTGTTCATCGAAAACAAGCTGACCGCGGCCGGTGGCGCGTCGATCGACCTGGGGGGCAGTAACGGACGCTCGAATTTGACCATCGACGGCCCCAGTCAGACGATTGACAACCTGACGATCAACGGCATCCCCGGCGGCTTGGGCTATTTGAGCAACGTGATCTTCAACGATGCGGGCCCCAGCGGTCTGGTGACCCTGACGCTGGGCTCCCATGCCCTGGTGCAGGGAGCGCTGAACATCGGCAGCGGGAATTACATCGGCAGCACGCTGATTAACAACGGGACGATCAACGCGGATGCCGGCGGCTGGACGTTATCGATCAACCCGGACAACTTCACGAATAACGGAACGGCGGAAGCGACCAATGGCGGCACGCTGGCCATCAATTCATTGAATTGCAGCAATGCCGCGGGAGCAACTCTCCAGGCGACGGGCGGGTCGACGTTGAACCTGGGCGGGACGTGGACCAATGCCGCGGGCGGGACCATCAGCGTCGATGGTTCCACGTTGAATGCGGGGGGCGTCTGGACCAACCAAGGGACGATCTCCGCGACGAACATGTCGAAGGTGAACCTGGGCGGCAGTTTCGCGACGGCCAGCCTATCGGGTTATTCGCCTGACGCTACGACGACCACCAACCTTATCGGCACGCTGGACAACAGCGGCGCGACGTTCCATCCCGGCTCCTACGCAGGCAGTTGGTACCTCCAAGGCGGGACGATCGCTGGTGGCACGCTCGATGTCAGCGGAGGCAACTTCAACGTTAAGAACGGAACGCTGGACAGCGTGACGGTCAGCGGCGGCGTGCTCAGCCTCAACGGCGCGACGTTGAACCTCATTGGCGCGTGGAACGCCGCGGGGATCTCGGCGACGAACCAATCGACGGTGAATCTGGGCGGCAATTTCACGACGGCCGGCCTGACGGCCGCCCTATCAGGTTATTCGCCTGACGCCACGACGACCACCAACCTTATCGGCACGCTGGACAACAGCGGCGCGACGTTCCATCCCGGCTCCTACGCGGGGACGTGGTTTCTTAATAATGGCGGCACGATCAGCAACGGCATCCTGGATGTCAGCGGAGGCAACTTCAACGTTAAGAACGGAACGCTGGACAGCGTGACACTCAGCGGGGGCGGGCTCAGCCTCAACGGCGCGACGTTGAACCTCATTGGCGCGTGGAACGCCGCCGGGATCTCGGCGACGAACCAATCGACGGTGAATCTGGGCGGCCATTTGACGACGGCCGGCCTGGCGGCCGCCCTATCAGGTTATTCGCCTGACGCCACGACGACCACCAGCCTTATCGGCACGCTGGACAACAGCGGCGCGACGTTCCATCTCGGCTCCTACGCGGGGACGTGGTCTGTCAAAAATGGCGGGACGATCACCGGCGGCACGGTCGATGCCAGCGGCGGCAATTTCAACGTGCAAAACGGCACCTTCAACGACGTGACGGTCAGCGGCGGGGACCTGCAGGTCGGGCAAAAGTTGTGCGTTCAGAACGGACTGACGGTGAGCGACCATAACGTGAACCTGGCCAGCCTCAGCTCCCTCGTCTTCGACGGGCCGAGCCAGACGATCGACAACCTGAACATCGTCGTCGGCGGCAATTACTGGGCGAACATTTACGCCAGCGGTGCGAGCTCCACGGGTGCGCAGACGCTGACGCTGGGGCCGAACGTCACGGTTCATGGCGGAGCTCAATTCAACAACTACCACAGCGGCGATACGCTGATCAACAACGGCACGATCAACGCGGACAAGCTCAGTACGGACAGGAACAGTTCGGCCGTGAAAATCATCCTGGACAACTTCACCAACAATGCGATCGCAGAAGCGACCAATGGCGAAATCCTCTTCATTAGTTCGCCGCAGTGGAGCAACGCCGTCGGCGGGACGCTCAGCGCCAATGGCGCGACGTTGAACCTGGGCGGCTCGTGGACCAACGCCGGCACGATCAGCGCGACCAACGCCGCCACCGTCAACCTGGGCGGGACGTTCAACACCGCCCAAATTGCATCGCTGAGCGCCTCGGCCGACAGCACGGTGACCATTACCGGCTCGTTGGACAACGGCGGCGCGACGTTGCAGCCAGGAACCTCCGGAGGGATGTGGTCTCTCACCAATGGCGGGACGATCACGGGAGGCACGATCGATGCCAGCGGCGGCAACTTCACCGTGCAGAACGGCACGCTGAACGGCGTTTCGGTCAGCGGCGGCGATCTGCGGGTCAGTCGCACGTTGTGCGTTCAGAACGGACTGACGGTGAGCGACCAAAACGTGGACCTCACCAGCAGCAGCGGCGAACTTGTCTTCGACGGGCCGAGCCAGGCGATCGACAACCTGAACATCGTCACCGCCGGCTTTTCCTGGATGAACATTTATGCCAGTGGTCCAAGCTCCAATGGTCCGCAGACGCTGACGCTGGGGCCGAAGGTCACGGTACATGGTGGGGCTCAATTCAACAACTACCACGCCGGCGACGCACTCATCAACAACGGAACGATCAACGCGGACGCCAGCGCTACCGCGAACACGAAAATTACGGCCACGAAAATTATCCTGGATAGCTTCACCAACAATGGAACCGCAGAAGCGACCAATGGCGGCACCCTCTACATCGGTTCGGCGAGCTTCACCAACAATGGGACGCTGGCCGTTCACAACGGGGGGCAGATTATGACGGCCAGCGGGCTCAACGTCGGGGCCGGCACGCTCACGGGGTCGGGAGCAATTTACGGCAACGTGACGCTGGCTTCGGATCCATCGACCCTGGCGTTCAACATCGGCGGCGAAACCCAGGGCACGGAATACGACTCTCTGTCGATCAACGGCAACATGACGCTTGCGGGCAATCTGCAGATCACGATCACCAACGGCTTCGTGCCGTTGGGTACCGATGCATTCACCGTATTGCAAGGCGCTGCGGGCGACACTCTGAGCGGGTCATTTCTCAACGTTGCCGATGGCGGGCGTCTGGAAACGGCCGACGGGTCGGGGTCGTTCGAGGTGTCCTACGGCAGCGGGGCGTACGCGAACCAAATCGTGCTTGGCGATTTCGTGGACGGCGGGCTTCCCGAGCCAGCCTCGGCGGTGCTTCTTGTCGGCGGCTGCGCGCTGGGGGCGCTGCGCCGCCCGCGTCGGGTGAAGGCGTGAACGCTGAAAAACTCGCGTAGTTCTGGCGGTTTCGGAGCCCCGCATGTACATGCGGGGCTTCTTTGCTTCGTTGTCGCGGCGGTATCGGTTAATCTGATCGCGCCATGTCTCTGAACGCCGAGCTTTCGGAGCTGTTCCGCATCCTGGCGGCGCTGATGGACATCAAGGGGGAAAACGTCTTCAAGGCGATGGCGTTCTCCAAGGTCTCTCGCATTCTCAAAGACGCGACGATCGACGTGAAAAAGGCCGTGGAAGAGGGCACGTTGGAGGAGATCGAAGGGATCGGAGCCTCGAGCCGGCGCGTCATCGAGCAGTACGTTCGCACGGGAAAAAGCGAAGATTTCGACGCGGTGGCGGCCACGGTGCCGGCGGGATTGATTCCGATGCTGGAGATCCCCAACCTCGGCCCCAAAACCATCGCGCTGCTCTGGAAGCAGCGCGGCATCACGTCGATCGACGAACTGGCCAAGGCGATCGACGCGGGCAAGCTGGCTGAATTGCCGGGCATGGGGGAAAAGAAGATCCAATTGATCAAGCAGGGTCTGGCCCTGCGAACGGCGGCGGGGAAACGCATTGGGATCGTGACGGCGCTGCCGTTGGGGGAGATGCTGGCCGAGCAGTTGCGGCATTTGAGCGGCGTCGCGGCGGCGGAGGTGGCGGGAAGTTTGCGGCGGCGCAGCGAAACGGTCGGCGATCTGGACCTGGTCTGCGCGGTCAAGAAAGGCGCCGGCGGCGAGGCGGTGGCCGAGGCGTTTGTAGAATTTCCGCAGGTGCATCGCGTGCAGGCCAAGGGTGCGGCCAAGGTCAGCATCGCGACGGCCGACGACCTGCAAGTCGATCTGCGCATCGTGCCGGAGGAACATTTCGGGGCGACGCTGATGTATCTGACGGGATCAAAGGCTCACAACGTGCATCTGCGCGGCCTGGCCCAGGCGAAGAAGATGACCCTGAACGAATGGGGTTTGTACGAGCTGGATCAATACGAGAAGGCGAAGAAATCGCCGGGGGCGGCGCCGGCGGCCAAGCCGGTGGCGGCGAAAACGGAGCGGGAGATCTACAACGCCCTGGGTCTGAAATGGATCGAGCCGGAACTGCGCGAGGACCGGGGCGAGATCGAGGCGGCGGCGGCCGATGCGCTGCCCAAGCTGATCGAGCTGAAGGACATCCGCGGTGATCTGCATTGTCATACCAACGCTTCGGACGGCCGCTCGAGCATCGAGCAGATGGCCCAGGCGGCGCTGGACCGGGGGTATGAATATTTGGCCATCACGGATCATTCCAAGACGCAGGTGATCGCCAACGGTTTGACGGCCCAGCGGCTGGCGAAGCACGCGGCGGAGATTCGCCGTATCTCCAGCAGTCTCAAGGGGATCACGCTGTTGGCCGGGTGCGAGGTGGACATTTTGGCCGATGGTCGGCTGGATTTTGAGGATGCGGTTCTGGCGGAGCTGGATTTTGTCGTGGCCAGTCCGCACGTGGCGCTGAAGCAGCCGCCGGCGAAGGCGACGGATCGGCTGCTGCGGGCCGTCGAGAATCGGTACGTGAACGTGATCGGGCATCCGACGGGCCGGTTGATTTTTGAGCGCGAGGGGCTGACGTTTGATTTTGAAAAGGTGTTCAAGGCGGCGGCGGCGACGGGAACGGCGCTGGAGATCAACGGCGCCTATCCGCGTCTGGATTTGAACGACGTGCAGGCGCGGGCGGCGCTGGCGGCGGGCGTCAAGCTGTCGGTCGACACCGATGCGCACAGCACCGAGGGGTTGGACGACATGCGGATCGGGGTTTTCGTTGCCCGGCGGGCGTGGGCCTCAAGCCGGGACGTGATCAATGGCATGACGCTGGGGCAACTGCGGCAGTTTATCGCGCACAAGCGGAAATAAAAAAGCGGACCGAAGAGGAGCCACCGCTTCGATCCGCCGGAAACATTGCAATGCTGGTCATCAAAAGATAGCAGGTCGGCGCCCCTCGTCAATACGTGAAGCGCGGAAATTGTTGCGCGGCGTTTTCGCCGGGGGGAGGGTGGATGTTGATTTCTTCACGCTTGGAAGATGAGGGGTCGCAGGACGGTGCAGCAGATGGAGGCCAGGGCGTCGACCAGTTCCTGATACTGTCGGCTGCTGTGGTAGAGGCCGATGATGGCGCCGCCGCTGCCGGCAAAATGGGCGCTGGCCTTGACGGCGCGAGCGGCCTCGACCATGCGGAGGTTTTCCGCGGCGATGCTCATGATGGTTTGTCGCAGATCGAAGTTGGCGTTGATGACTTGGTCCAGCTCATCCCAATCACCGGCCAGGACGGCGGCGCGGCCGCGGTCGGTCAGGTCGCGGAATTTCTGCATAGCTTCGAGCACGGTCTTGTCGCCGCGGTTGAACAGGGCCCGCAGATTGCGGTGCGGGACGTCGCTGACCTCGGCGCGGACGGGGTCGTAGGCGACGTAGAGGGGCGGCATTTTTTCCGGGCGCAATTCCTCGTAATACCCGTAGCCGCGGCTGTCCAGCAGGGCTTTGTCGAAATCCATGTAGACGATTCCCTCGTAGGTTTGGATGACGCGGTCCTGGAGGCCGGCGTTGATGTTCAGCTCGTCCTTTTCCACCGAGAGGCAGAGCGTCGGCAGGTAGTACTTGGGGATTTCGACTCCGTAGAAGAGCATGAGCACGCGCATGGTGGCGGTGACGATGGCGCTGCTGCCGGAGAGGCCGACCAGGCGCGGGATGTCGGTGTCGAACTCGATGGTGAAATTGCGGCGGTGCAGCTCGCGGCCCTGCTGCCAGCAATATTCGTGGAAGCGCTTGACGGCGGCCTTGATCAGCCGCATGCCGCCGTAGTATCCGTGCAGCCGCACGTCGCGCAGAAAATCGTCGATGGTGTTGAACTTGGTCAAGTCGCCGTGGGTGGGCAGGATTTCAAAATGCGGGCTTTCCCACAGGCGAACCGTCGTCTTGAAGTTGTGAATGATGAAGGAGATGGTCTTCCCGAAATATCCATCGGAAGGATTGCCGACCAGGCCGGCGCGGGCGTAAGCGTGAGCGGTGTAGATCATGAGGCCTCAGCGAGGAAAAGAAAGATCAGCGCCCAGGGATGCCGGGCGGACGATTTGCCGTCGCGGCAGTCCGGTGCGGGCGTCGTCGCCCAGCAGAGCAAAGTCGCGCGATTCGGCGATTTTTCGGCTGGCGTACGCGGCCATCTCCGGCTCGATCCGCAAGCCGAAACGTTGCAGAATCACCCATTGCGCCTGCGGCGGTGTCAACGGCGCCTCCTTCCAGCATCATCAATATATCACGGCCGGCGGGCATTTGGAAAAGTTGACGCGTGCGGCGCGAAAGCGGAATATCGGCGGGCGGTCCGGAGTTAACATTATTGTCCCCGCAGGGGGCGGCGTTGCATGGGCTTGCTTCTGCGACAACTCAAAAAGACGTACGTGGGGCCGGACGGCAGCGCCGTGCCGGTCATCGACATCGCCGAGCTGTATCTGGCCGACGGCGAGCAGGCGGCGCTGATCGGCGCCAGCGGGTGCGGAAAAACCACGCTCCTGCACCTGATCGCCGGCATCCTCATGCCCGACGGCGGCAGTGTGCTGTTTGGATATGACCCGGCCAATCCGGCCGGCGACGCCGTGGTGGACCTCACCAGCCTTTCCGAATCGCAACGCGATGAATTCCGCGGGCGGTACATCGGGTACATTTTTCAGACGCATCACCTGCTGGCTGGATTTACGGCTCTGGAGAACGTGCTGCTGGGGATGACCTTCACGGGACGAAAGCACGACCGTGCCTGGGCGGCGCATTTGCTGAGCGAAGTGGGGCTGAGCGACCGGCTGCACTACCGGCCGCAAAAACTATCCTTGGGTCAGCAGCAGCGCGTGGCGGTGGCGCGGGCGCTGGCCAATCGGCCGCAGCTGGTGCTGGCCGATGAGCCGACGGGCGCCTTGGACGCCGCCAACGCCCAGCAGGTCCTGGACCTGATCCGCCAACTGTGCACGGAGGTGGGAACGTCGCTGCTGTTGGTCAGCCACGACATGGAGATCGCCCGGCAGTTGCCCAAGGTGCTGCCCTTGGCCCAGATCAACCGGGCGGCGGGGGGAAGACGATGAACTATCTCCAACTGGTTTTGAAACAGATGCGGCAGCGGGCCTTGTCGACCTGGCTGACGACGCTGTCGGTGACGCTGGGGGTGGGCTTGGCGATTGCCATCATGGTGCTGGGCCGCGAGAGCCAGGCCCTGTTCGGGCAGAACGATTACGGGTACGACGTTTTGGTGGGCAAGAAAGGTTCGCCCCTGCAACTGACGCTCAACACCATCTATCACGTGGACGTCAGTCCGGGGAACATTCCGTACGAGATTTATGCGCGTCTGGCCAGCGGGGACTTGAAGAAGTACGTGGCCAACGCCGTGCCGACCGTCGTGGGGGACACCTATCAGGGGAAATACCGGATTGTGGGGACGTATCCGTCGATGTTCGGCTACGACGTGGATGGCCAGCCGCTGCCGGCGGACCGGATCATGAATTACCGGCCCGGCAGGCATCTGGAGATGGACCAGGGCCGTGTTTTTGCGCCCAACAAATTCCAGGCGGTGGTGGGGAGCGACATTCCGCGGCTCACCGGCCTGAGCATCGGCAGCATTTTTCAGGCGACGCACGGCATCCCCCTGCCCAGCGAAAAGCCGGACATTCACGCGGAGAAGTGGACGGTGGTGGGGATTCTGGCCCCGACGCACACGGCGATCGACCGCGTGCTGTACATCCCGCTGAACAGCTTCTACACAATTGCCGAGCACGGCGTGGGGTTGATCGCGCAGGAGAAATTGCGAGAGGGACAACTGCCGGACACTGCCGCCAAGCCGGAGGAGGCCGATGAAGACACGGTCCCGCCGGTGGATGGCGACGGGATTCAGCATTTCAAAAATTACGACTACAACACGCGCGACGGCACGCTCAAGATCACGCTGCCGCCGTCGGTCTGGGCGTTGTCGGCGATTCTGGTGCAGTCGCGCGGGGGCGTCACGGGCGAGGCGCTGCGCTACGACCTCAACAACGGTACGGACGTGATGGCGGTCAATCCCGCCTCCGTGATGCGCGAATTTTTCGACACTTTCTTGAAGCCGACCCGCCAGCTTCTGCTGGGGATCTGCTCGCTGGTGACGGTGGTGGCGGCGGTGGGGATTCTGGTCAGCATCTACAACTCGGTGTCGGCGCGGCTCAAGGAGATCGCCATCCTGCGCGCCCTGGGCGCGACGCGCAAGACCGTGCTGAGCCTGATCTGCCTGGAGGCGGCGGTGATCGCGGCGATCGGCTCGGTGCTGGGCGTCGCGGTGGGGCACGGCATCAACGCCCTCGGGGCGTGGTACATGATGCACCGCTACGGCGAAGTGCTGCAATACGATTACCGCGAGGTGGTGTTCGAGGCCGCGTACGTTGCCTGCGTGATTGCGGCGGCGGTGGTGGCGGGATTGGTCCCCGCCATGAAGGCCTACCGCACGCCCGTGGCGACCTATCTGGTCGCATCCTAAGCTATGGCGATGCGCGTGATCGACCTGGGCGTGATGCCGTATCGCCAGGCTTGGCAAGTTCAAGAACAAACCCATGAGCAAGTCGTGGCCGGCGACGAGGAAACGGTGCTGCTCGTCCAGCATCCGCCGGTGATCACGCTGGGTCGCCGCGGCGATATCGGCGGGAATCTGCTCAAATCCGCCCAAGAACTCGAGCGTTTGGGGGTGGAACTGGTTCACAGCGACCGCGGGGGCGACGTGACTTTCCACGGTCCGGGGCAGATCGTGGCCTATCCGATCATCCGGCTGAACGATCACCGCTTGTCGGTGGGGGGTTACGTGCATCGGCTGGAGGAAATCGTGATTGGCGCCCTGGCGGAATTGGGTATCCGCGGGTTTGCCGATCCCAAGGCGGTGGGCGTTTGGACGGGCGTCGGCGGCGCGACGGCGAAAATCTGCGCCATCGGCGTGCGCATCCGCCGCGGCGTATCGCTGCACGGTTTGGCCCTGAACGTTTCAGCCGATCTGAGCGGATTCGGGCACATCGTTCCCTGCGGCCTGAGCAATCGCCGCGTCACCAGCATCGCCCAGATCCTTGGCCCCGCCGCTCCGTCATTGCAGGCGGTCAGCCAAATCCTCGCCGCTCGACTGCGAAATATTTAATTGAACCACCGAGACCGCCGAGCCCGCGGAGAAAAGAGGGGATGCGCGGAGGAAAAGGGGATGAGTACATTTGCTCGGTTCACGCTCCCGTGCCGGTTTCACGCCCCATGTCCCGGTTTCATCCCCCCGAGCCCTGTATCGCCCATGCCAAGCAGATCCTTCCGAACCATGGCGCTGCATGCCGCCAAAAAGTGCCCGGGATCTATTTGACGGCGCGGTCCGATGTGCCGGCGAGTTCTTGGGCCATTTGTCGGGTAAGCGCCATCCAGTCGTCGTGGGCGCCTTGGCGGAACAGGCGCACGCTCGGGTACCACGGTGAATCGGTGCGGTCCAGTAGCCAGCGCCAATCGCTTTGCCGGGAGATCAGAACCCATGTCGGCTTATTCATGGCACCCGCCAGGTGCACGACGCAGGTGTCGACGCTGATGATCAGGTCCAGGTGGTGGACGAGGGCGGCGGTATCAGCGAAGTCGTGCAAATCGGCGGAATAGTCGATCAGGTTCATGCCGTGCGGGGGCTTCTGTGATGCCTGCTTCCCTTTTTGCAGGCTGAAGAGGCGAACGCCGGGCACCTGGGCCAGCGGAGCAAACACGTCGATGGGAACGGCGCGACGCGTACTGCCGTCGGACCAGACGAGACCGACGTTGAGCGCACCATCGCGCCGGACGCGGCCGGCCCATGCGGCCACCCGCTGGGGCGGGGCAGACAGGTAGGGAACCAATGCGGGCAGGTTTTCAAGCGTGATGCCCAGAAGGTGAGGCAGGCTCTCCATTCGCACGTAAAGATCAAAATGCGGCAGCGTCTGGTCATGCGGAACGATGCGCACGGGGGCGAATGAATGGGCAAAAAGAGGAGCCAGCGTTTTGCGGCATTCGAAAATGAGGTCCGGGTGTTTTTCGCGCAAAAGGGGCAAAAAGCGGGCCAAGTGGATGGCATCCCCATATCCCCCCCAACTGCAGTAGACCAACAACGTTTTGCCCGGCGCACGCGAGCCGTCCCAAGGGGGCTGCGGGAAGCGTTTGGCACCGGGGATGACCTCCTCCCACCATTCCATTTCCCGCCAGCCCTCGGTCCAATGACCCATAGCCAGGAGTAACATCCCATAATCCAGTCGCGCGTAGTTGTCACCGCGGGCGATGGCGTTGCGATAGGTATCGAGCGACTCTTGCCACTGCCGGTTGATCTGCAAAGCCACAGCCAGCCCGTAGTGCGGTTTCGCGTCGTCCGGGTTGAGCTGCACCGCGCGGCGATAGGCGGCGATCGCCTCCTCGACCCGCCCGTTGTTCCTCAGCGTTGCTCCCAGATTGACGTACGCCATGGCAAATTCGGGCCTGATCCGCAACGCTTGGTGATACGCGGCGATGGCCTCTTCGACGCGGCCGCTTTTGCCCAAAGCAATGCCCAGGCCGTGGTACGCCCCAGCGTGGTTGGGCTCGATTTGGATGGCCTGACGATAGGCGGCGATGGCCTCGTCCAGCAATCCCTTGTCCGTCAGTGCGTTTCCCAGGTTGCAGTGGGCCACCGCATGGTCAGCTTTGAGTTGGATTGCCCGGCGATAAGCGGCGATGGCTTCGTCCAGCAGCCCCCGGTCAATCAGCACGTTGCCCAGGTTGGCGTGGTAGTCTGCCGCAGCGGGATTGATGACGATCGCCCGCCGGATCAAGTCCGCCGCCGTTTCGGCCCGATTCCTTTGGTGTGACACCACCCCCAGAAAATGTAGGACGTCCGGATGATCCGGTACCTGGCTCAGGATTTGCCGATAGGTTTCCTCCGCTTCGGCCAAGCGCCCGGCCTGGTGGTGCTGCACGGCCGTCTGCATGAGCTGTTGAATGGGAACCTGCGTCACTAACGTGAATCATACCAGACCGAAAGGGGAGGACCGTAAGGGCACACTCAACTTTTCGTCTCTTTACTCGGTCGGCCGCGGGGACGCAGGGTGAAGCCGAGGCCCCAACGCTCGGCGATTGTCTTGACCCACGCCGCCTCTCCGAACGGCCGCCCACGTTGTACGCACTCGTACAGAGCAGATAGCTCGCCCTCCGACAACCGTTCGTTCACCCTCTCGATCCAGTCCCTTGGGCGTTGCACTGGCCACGAGGACAAAAAGGGGTCCTGACCCCCTTCTTAAAAAGGGGTCCTGACCGCCTTCTTCCGTGCTCTGCGGTTCAATTTTGCCGCAGGCTTGCCGGGGTGGGTCTGTGCGGCCACAATGCGGTCTGCCGATGGAAAATCAACATGCATTTGCTTTGCCGCGACTGCACCGCTGGGTGCGCGACGACGTGGCCTACATCCTGCCTATGGCGGTGTTCCTCTTGATCACCGCCGCGGGAGATCATTGGCCCGCATTTTTCCCCGCCAGTTATGTCGTCAAAACCGTCCTGGCCGGGATTCTGCTGATTCTGCTTTGGCGGCATTACACCAAAATTCGGTGGGATTACGCGTGGCTGGGAGCGCTGATCGGGGTGGTGGGCGTGGTGCAATGGGTGGGGATGGAAAAGGCGCTGCTGCACTTTTGGCCGCACTATCCGCGGCTCAGTCAGGACGTGTTCGATCCAATGCACATCGGGCCGCGGTGGTGGCTGGTCAGTTTTCTTTTTTTCCGCCTTGCCGGGCCGGCCCTGGTCGTGCCGCCGATGGAGGAATTGTTCTGGCGGGATTTTCTGTGGCGGACGTTCTTGGCGCCCAACGATTACCGGATGGCCCAGGTCGGGGAGTGGGATTGGAAAGTGTTTGCTGGGATCACGGCTTTGTTCGCCGCCGAGCACATCCAGTGGATCACGGCGATCGTCTGGGGGGTCATGATTGGGGTGCTGCTCGTCCGTACCAAGAGCCTGGGGGCGTGCATCGTGGCCCACGGCGTGACCAATTTGCTGCTGGGGGTTTATGTACTGTGGTCCCACGACTGGATGTTCTGGTAATGACACGCGGCGTCGCGTTTCCTATCATTGATCGGCTTAGACCATGAAACATCAAACCGAGAATCCTCCGCCCCGCCGGTTGTACATGGACAACGCGGCGACGAGTTTCCCCAAGCCCAAGACGGTGCTCGAGGCCATGTCGCGTTACGCCGCCGAGCTGGGCGCCAGTGCCGGGCGAGGCGCCTACCGCGAAGCCGCGCAGACCGGCGAGCTGATGAACGAATGCCGGCGCCGGCTGGACAAATTATTCCACGGGCAGGGGCCCCAGCGCTTCGTCTTCACGCTCAATTGCACCGATGCCCTGAACCTGGCGATCAAGGGGCTGATCGATCCGGAGCAGACGAATCACGTCATTTGCACGCAGATCGATCACAACTCGATTCTTCGGCCGGTCAATGCCTTGGCGGATCGGGGCTGGGTGGAGCCGACGCGCATCGCGGTCGATCCGCGCACCGGGCTGCTGGACCCGGACGACATCGCCCGAGCGATCCGGCCGCAGACGCGGCTTATCGCCATCACGCACGCCAGCAACGTCACCGGCACGGTGCAGCCGATCCGGCAGATCGGCCGCATCGCCCGCGAGCATGGCGTGCCGTTGGTGCTGGACGCGGCGCAATCGGCGGGGCATGTGCCCATCGACGTGCAGGCGGATGGCGTCGATCTTCTGGCCGCTCCCGGCCACAAGGGATTGCTCGGGCCCCTGGGCACGGGGTTCTTGTACGTCGGGGCGGGGATGGAAGAGATTCTGCGGCCCATCCGCGAGGGGGGGACCGGCTCGCTCAGCGAGCAGGATCGCCAGCCGGATTTCCTGCCGGACAAGTACGAGTCCGGAAGCCACAACGCCATCGGAATCATCGGACTGTCCGAGGGCGTGCGCTGGGTGTTGGCGCAAACCGTGGAAAAATTGGCGGCGCGCGAGGTGGAATTGATGGGCGCGTTCATCGACGGCGTAGAGGACGTCGAGGGCTTGTCCTATTTTGGTCCGCGCGGCGTGAAGGACCGGGTGGGCGTTTTCTCCGTGCGGATCGAGGCCCTGGAGCCTCACGAGTTGGCGGCGGTGCTGGAAGAACGTTACGGAATCCTCACACGCGCGGGGATTCACTGCGCGCCGCTAGCGCACCAGGTGATCGGCACGGCGGCGCTGGGCGGCACGACGCGACTGAGCTTCGGTCCCTTCCTCAGCTCGCAGGACGTGCACTATGCCGCCGATGCGCTTGCCGACATCGCCGCCTCCATGCGCGAGCAGCGCTTGGCCAAGGTGCACAGCGACTCCTAGCCCCACGTACCTGCGGGGCTTCAGCAGATCACTTGGTATTCGATGGGATACTGAATCAGGTCCGGGCGAACCAGGTGGACTCGGCGCAAACGCGCTTCGGGTGTGGGGGAGGGGGCCTGGATCGCCGCTGTCGCGGCGGAAGTGGAGGCCGAGCGGCTGGCGGGCCACAGGCCCAGGCAGATGAGCAGTGCGGATATGGACAACGCGCGAATCCAACGAGTCATGACGCTTGTTCCTGAAGCGGCGGTACGGGGAAACCACCGGCTTGCGGTCGATACGAGGCTGCCTATTGAGCCTACCCTGCTGGAGCAAAACCGCCAATAAAAAAGTGGCTGCGCAACAGGTGGGAGCCCCCACGACCTGGCAAGACGGGCAAGAAGTAGCGAAGCGGTATTGTTAGGACCCGTCACGCGGCCTGGGGTCTTCGGGCCAGGGCCCGGGCGTGCGCGGCAGCGGCGGCTGCGGTTGTTTTGAGAGTGCCAACGTCTTGCGAGCGCCGGCCCGATCATTTAACATTGCACTAAAGCGAGAGGGGCATTGGTGTTCCGGTCGCCGCAATCAGCGGCTGGAGTCGGTCACAAAACTTCGATTGGAGGTAAACACTGTGGGAATCCGCGAAACACTCAACAAGAACCCCGCCATCACCACCGCCGGTACGATTGTCATCATTCTGATCGCGCTGGGCGTGATCACCTGGGAGATGCTGCCCAAAAGCCCAGTGAAGATTATGTCTGGGATGTACTACACCGATGATGACGGCCAAAGCACCTTCGTCGATTTGATGAACAAGAATCCTCCGTTCGATCACGGTGGGAAGTCGGCCATGCTGGCGGCGGTCTTTTCCTGCAACGGCGGCAAACAGTGGGTCGCCTACGTGCAGAAGTACACGGATGACATGAAGGCGACGCTGGATGACCCGAATCACAGCGAGATCAGCAGTTCCGATCTGGAATCGAATATGCTGGTGAAAAAGCCGGGCGACACGGAGTGGCTGACGCTGAGCAGCACCAAGGGCCGGGAGCTCACCAACGTGAAGTGCCCTGACGGCACGTTGAACGGACTGATTAGGGTGCTGCCACAGTAACGCGCCGCTGCGTTGCGCCGGGGACGGATGGCGAGCATCTGCTCCTGCGCCGATTCGCTTAGGTGTGCGTTTCCAGGATGCGCTGGATGACGGCGGTGGTGCTCTTGCCATCCACCAGGGGGGCCAGGGCCACGCGCCCGCCGTAGGATTCCACCAGGCCCCAACCGACAACCTCTTCCTTGGGGTAGTCCGCGCCTTTGACCAGCACGTCGGGCCGGATTTTTTCGATCAGCGGCAGCGGCGTATCGTCGTCGAAGCGGATCAGGTAGTCGATGCTTTCCAATTCCTCGAGCACGCCCAGGCGGTCGGACTCGCAGATGATGGGGCGTTTCTCGCCCTTGAGGCGGCGGACGCTGCCGTCGGTGTTCACGCCGACGACCAGCACGTCCCCCTGCTGGCGGGCAAACTGAAAATATTTGATGTGGCCGAGATGGATTAAGTCGAAACACCCGTTGGTGAAGACGATGCGTTTGCCGCTGGCGCGGTGGCGGGCCAGCTCGACCACGAGCTGCTCGCAGGTGCGCTCCTTGGTGGGGCGCTGGTGCGCCTCGGCCATGAGCTCGCGGACGATTTCATCGGGGGTGATGGGAACGGTTCCGAAGCGTTCGACTTCCAGGCCGGCGGCGACGTTGCCCAGGGCGACGGCCTCGACCCAGCTTGCCCCCGCGGCGCGAGCGGCGGCCAGCATGGCCAGAACCATGTCGCCGGCGCCGGTGGCGTCGAACACCTGGCGCGGTCGCGCGTGCTTCAGCCAGCGCCGCTCCCCCTCCCGCGTCGCCAGATACGCCCCGTGGCGATCCAGCGTCATGACGACGGCTTCCAAATCGAGCTGATGGAGCAATTTTTCCGCCGCAACCGGGTATTGATCCGAATCCTCCATGCTCAGGCCGGCGACGCGCTGGGCCTCGGAGCGGTTGAGTTTAAGGGCCGTGGCCCCGCGGTATTTGCCGTAATCGGCCACGCCGGCGGGATCGACCAGGACGGGGATGTGGCGTTGTTGGGCGGCGGCGATCACCTCGCGGCAAACGCCCTCGCACACAGCTCCCTTGTTGTAATCCTCGATGCAGACGATGCAGCAATCGGCGATGTGCCGCTGCACGCGGGAAAGCATTTGGGCGATCAGTGGCGCCGGGATGGGTTTGGGATTCTCGTAATCGAGGCGCATGAGCTGCTGGGCGTGGCGGTGCTGGGCGGCGCCGACCAGCCGCAACTTCGAGGTGGTGGGGCGATCCTGGGCCAGGAGCAGCGAATCCGCATCGATGCCCAACTGCCGCAGGAGGCGTATGACGTCCTGGCCGGCCGCATCATCGCCAAGGACGCCGATGGGGCGCACGGCGGCGTTGAGCGTGGCCAGCATGGCCGCCACGTTGGCCGCCCCGCCCAGCCGCAGCTCCTCTGTTTGATAATGCAGCACGAGCACCGGCGCTTCGGGGGAAACGCGATCGGCGTTGCCGAACAGATACTTGTCCAGCATCATGTCGCCCACCAGCAGCACGTTGCTGCGAGGCAGACTCTGCACGATCTGAATCAATCGGCTTTGCATGTGCGGAAATCTTACCTGATCCGACGCCCTTAGTCACAGCCGCGGTCGCCGCCGTCCGCGGCGATTGAAGGCCAGCGCATGGCGGGAATCAAGCTCAAGACGCGCCCGCGCGACAGCGGCGGAAGCGCGGCCCGCGACGGGAGGGGGCGCGGCCGAATCACGGGCAATCCCAGGGCGTCGATGGCGCCCAGCGCCGCCGTGGGGTTGGGATCGAAGAGGGCCGAGCACTGCCCCAGCGCCGCCGCCAAGTCGCCGGCGGATGCGATGGGGCCGTGGGCGCGGTCGCTCAAGTCGGCGATGTCCATCCATCCGCGCCCAAACAGCGCCAAGGGAAGTCCCTGGGCAATGGCGGCGCGGGCCAGACTCTGCTGATACGCCGGATGAACCAGACGCTCCAGGAACAGTTGCCGATCGACCTCCTCGGCGGCGAGGCCCAGCTTGGCCATCTGGTTTTCAAGATAGCGCAGCGGCTCGCCCCCCAGCGCCTGCGGCCTTCTCTTCAATTCGTCGGCGATCATTTCCCACAAAAGTCCCTGGCTGGAAAACTCCTTGAGGCGCGGCGGCACGTCCAGGAGATGGGTGTCGGCCAGGAGTCCGACCAGTTTTCCGTCTGCGCGCGTTGGCGGGAGCGCAAATCCCAAGCCGGCGGGCCAGGCGGCGATGTCGATGCGCTGGTTGCTCCAGCCGACGCCCAGGGCGATGTCGCGCCATTGCGGATCGGCCAGGAGCAACCCGTCGCCCGCCGCGGCGGCAACGGGCGGGGCGATGCGCGGCGTCGTCACCCACGTGATCCATGCCGTGCGCTGGGGAACGATCAGCGGGAAATCATGGCGGAAGGTGTTGGCCGTCACGACGGCGTCGGCCTCGGCGGCGGCCAGGGCCACGGCCAGGGGCGAGGCGGACAGCGGGCGGTCCGGGTCCAGATGGACAAACGCGTCGGCGGCATCGTCGCCGCAGATCGCATTCATCAATGCCGGTCCGGAAAGATCGGCCAGTCGGAAATAGCCGGAGGCGACGACAAGCACGCGGCCGGTGGGACGCGTGCGGCGATCGCCGGCCTGACGCGATAGGGCGATGCGATCGGCTCGCCGGGAGGTTTCAGCGCTGATGACCGCCTGGGCATCGGTGGTGAATTGGCCCAGTTCGCCATCCTCCAGCAGGGAGGTTCGCACGAAATTCTGGGGCAGGGGCAAGCCGGGATGAGCGGCAAAAAGTTTGCCCAGTTGCTCGGTCCAATCCCAGCCCGCGGCGAACCCAAGGCGCCCGGCGGCCAGCTCGGCGGAAAAATCCTCGCAGCGCAGCATGACCGCCAGACACAGCGGGTCGGGCACAATCGCCACGATGGCCTGATTGGACTGGATTCTTTCAAAACACGCGCGCAGCTGTCCGGCATGCGTGGGGTGGACGAAGCATCCGACGGTGCCGCTTAGTTCCAGGTTTTTGAGCATTTGGCGGCCGGCCAATAAGGGCACGGAACATCCGGTCCACCAATAGCCTTCGTCCAAAGCCGTGAGAAAGCCGTCGCGGCCGAAGGTCCACTGCAGCGGCATCGGCACGCTCGTAACCATATGTGCCACAGAAGGTTGCAGTTGCTGGAGCGCGGCCAGATTGATGGCAAAACGCTCTTGTGCCAGGCGGTCGGCGGCGGCTTGCGGGGCAGGCGGCACGTCCGCGGCGGGGCGGAGGGCATCGCCGACGCACAGAACAACGCTGTTCATACCTGATTTATCGGACATTGGCCGGGCCGGGACTTGAGCTTTTGGTCGAGGTGCCGCCTGCGGCTACACTTGGGCGGATGCGCTTCACCAAGATGCACGGCATCGGCAACGACTACGTCTACGTCAACGGCTTTGAGCAGACGGTGGCCGATCCCGCGCAACTGGCCAAACGAATCTCCGATCGGCACTTCGGCGTCGGGGCCGATGGGCTGATTTTGATCCTCCCTTCGGACAACGCGGATGTGCGCATGCGCATATTCAACGCGGACGGCAGCGAGGCGGAAATGTGCGGCAACGGCATCCGCTGCGTGGCCAAATACGCTTACGAGCACGCCCTGGCGCGCAAGAATCCGATCACGGTCGAGACCGGGCGCGGCGTGCTGTCCTTGTCCATGCGAATCGACGCTCAAGCGGTACGCGAAGTGACGGTGAACATGGGCCAGCCGATTCTTTCCTTGTCGCAAATTCCCGTGAATGCGGAAAAAGTGGTCAAGAGCTGCCGCGAGCACGAATATTATGATTTTGAGCCGGGCGATTCCGAAGGCGCCCGCGCCGTGTTCGTTTCCATGGGCAATCCACACGCGGTCATGTTTGTGGAGAATGTCCGGAAGATCGACGTGCCCAGGCTGGGCCCCAAGATCGAGCATCACAGCGCGTTTCCGCATCGGATCAACGCGCACTGGGTTCAGGTGCATTCGCCGACGGAAGTGACGATGCGTACGTGGGAGCGTGGCAGCGGGGTGACGCTGGCCTGCGGGACCGGGGCGTGCGCGGTGTGCGTGGCGGGGGCGCTGACCGGGCGCACGGGACGCAAAATCTTGGCGCATCTTCCCGGCGGGGATTTGGTCTTGGAGTGGCGGCAGGACGACAACAACGTGTACATGACCGGCCCGGCCAGCGAAGTTTTTTCCGGCGACTGGCCCGAGAACCGCTGAGTGCAGCCGGCCATGGACAAAACGCAGATCCTCAAGCTGGCACAAGAGCATCAAGAAGCCGGCCGTTTCGAGCTGGCGGAGGCGCTGTATCAGCAGGTTTTGGCGGCCGAGCCGGACCACGTCGATGCCCTGCATGGGGCGGGGATTGCGGCGTTTCAGAGCGGCCGCCGCCACGAGGGTTTGCATCTGCTCCGCAGGGCGGTGGCCAAGAATCCCCAGCGCGCGGATTGCCATTACCACCTGGGGTTGATGCTGAAATTGTCCGGCCAGGCCAAGGAGGCGGTCGGGGCATTTGAGCAAGCCTTGGCCGTTCAGCCGGATTATCCGGAAGCGTGGAATGATCTGGGGATCGCGCTGGCGCTGGACGGGCGGCCGGCGGACGCGGTGGCGGCGTTCGAGCGGGCGGTGTCGCTTCGCCCGGATTTTCTCGACGCCCTGGGGAACCTGAGTCACACGTTGCAGCGCCTGGGGCGATGGGAACAGGCGGTTGACGCCCAGCGCCGATGGATCGCCTTGCGGCCGCACGATGCCGAGTCGCAATTTCACCTGGGCAACATGCTCCACGAGGCGGGGCATCTGGAGGCGGCCATCGAAGCTTTTGGCCAAGCCATCGCCCTCAAGCCCGACTTTGCCGATGCCTGCTACAACCTGGGCAACACCCTGAAGGCCAAGGGGGACTTGGCCGGCGCGGCCCAGGCGTACTTACGCGCCCTGGAATGCCAGCCGAATTTGCACGAAGCGCACAACAACCTGGGCAACGTGCTGCTAGATCAAGGACTTTTGGATCAGGCCATGGCCCGGTTTCGCCAGGCGCTGTTGCTGCAGCCGGATTACCTGGTGGCGCACAACAATCTGGGCAACGCTTTGAAAGATGCCGCCGAAATCGACCAGGCCCTGGCCTGTTTTGATCGGGTGTTGGAGATCGATCCGAACTACGCCGAAGTGCACAGCAATCGCGTGTACGCGTGCTGTTTTCATCCGGATCACGATTCGCGGGACATTTTGCATCAGACGCTGCAGTGGTCGGCGCGGCATGCCCAGCCGCTGGTCGGCCAGATTCGGCCGCACCAGAACGATCCATCTCCGCAGCGGCGTCTGCGCGTGGGTTACCTCACCGCGGATTTGCGGGCGCATCCGGTGGGGCGGTTTTTGTTGCCGCTGCTGGCCCACCACGACCGACAACAGGTGGAAGTCTGGGCCTACAGCGGCGTGCAGATCGCCGATGAGGTGACGGCCCAGCTTCGGGCCAACTGCGACGTGTGGCGCGACATCCGCCGCTGCTCGATGCCGCAGATCGCCGAGCAAATCCGCCAGGACCGCATCGACATCCTCGTCGACCTGAGCCTGCACATGGCCCAGAACTATTTGCTGGTCTTTGCCCGCAAGCCGGCGCCGGTGCAGGTGACGTACCTCGGCTATTGCAGCACCAGCGGCATGGAGACGATGGATTATCGGCTGACCGATCCGTACCTGGACCCGCCCGGCAGCGACCTGAGCTGTTACCGCGAGCGATCGGTGCACTTGCCGCGGACGTATTGGTGTTACCAGCCTCTGACGACGCTGGCGGTCTGCGGGTTGCCGGCGGGCAAGAGCGGCGGGATCACCTTTGGATGCTTCAACAACTACTGCAAGGTATCGCCGCCCGCGTGGGAGGCATGGACGCGGATTCTGGCAGCCGTGCCCAATTCCCGGTTGGTGCTGTTTTCCCCAGTGGGCGAGCATCGGCAAAAGGCCCTGGGGCGCGTGGCGGCGGCGGGCGTCGACCCCCGCCGCGTGATCTTCCTCAACGGCGTGCCCCTGCCACAGTACTACCAGCGGTACCAAGAGATCGACATCGCCTTGGACCCATTCCCCTATTGCGGGGGAACGACAAGCTGTGATGCGTTGTGGATGGGTGTTCCCCTGGTGACGCTGTGCGGCAGCAGCGCCCTGGGACGCGGGGGCGTGAGCATTCTGAGCAACACGGGGTTGCCGCAGCTGATCGGGCAAAATGTGGACCAATACGTCGCCATCGCCGCCGCCCTGGCCGCCGATCTGCCGCGCTTGGCTGAGCTGCGCCGCACGCTGCGGCAGCGCATGGCCCAGTCGCCGCTGATGGACCAACCGGCCTTTGCCCGCGATATCGAAGCGGCATATCGCCAGATGTGGCGGACATGGTGCGGCGGGGTCGCGCCTCACCTGGCCGGCGCCGGGAGCTAGGCTGTTCGTGCCCGATGGATGGGAAATCCGGCCGCGGCTACACTGGGGCCGCTGAGCGGCACATGGACATCACGCAGATATTCGAGCTGGCCAAGGAGCATCACGAAGCGCGGCGTCTGGACCAGGCCCAATCGCTTTACGAGCAGGTTCTGGCTGCCCAGCCGGATCATGCCGCGGCGCTGCAGGGGGCGGGCATCTTGGCGTTCGAACGCGGCCGCTGCGATGAGGCAGTCCAACTCCTGCAGCGGGCCATCGCCCTCGAGCCGCAACGCGCCCAATTTCATTACAACCTGGGTTTGATGTTCAAGGAGCTTGGCCGCGTCGAAGAGGCCATTGCGGCATTCGAGCGGGCCGCGGCGCTGGAGCCGAACGATCCTCGTACCTTCAACGATCTGGGCATTGCCCTGGCGTCGCAGCGGCGATTGGAGGATGCGGTGGAGGCGTTCGGCAAGGCGATTGGCTTGCGTCCGGATTTTGTCGAGGCGATCAACAACCTCGGCAACGCCCTGGGGAGCCTGGGCCGATTGGAGGAAGCAGTAGCCGCGTGTCGGCGGGCCATCGCCCTGCGACCGGACTACCATCGGGCCTACAGCAATCTGGGCAATTCGCTTTGGGCCAAGGGCGAGCAGGAGCAGGCCATCGCCGCGTGCGAAAAAGCACTTTCCCTGCGGCCGAATTCCGCCGAAGCGTGCAATAATTTGGCCAACGCCCTCAAGGACGTGGGGCGCCTGGACGAGGCGGTGACCCTGTATGGGCGGGCGGTTGCCCTGCGCCCGCAGTCGCCGGAATTTCACAGCAACCTGATTTTCGCCCTGCATTATTGCCAGGATCAGGATGCCGCTTCGCTCCTGGAGGAAATGCGACGCTGGAACCAGCGGCATGCTCGACCGCGTGGGTCCTTGATCCGGCGGTACGACAACGACCGCGACGAGCGGCGGCGCTTGCGCATCGGATACATCTCGCCCGATTTCCACTCGCATTCGGTCGGCCGATTCCTCCTGCCCCTTTTCGCCCACCACGATCACGAGCAGGTGGAGATTTTTGCCTACAGCGACGTGCTGCATCCGGACCAGACCACGCAGCGACTGCAAAGCGGCTGCGACCACTGGCGGGATATCCGGGCCATGAGCGACCGGGACGTCGACGGGCAAATCCACCGGGACCGCATTGATATCCTCGTGGATTTGTCGCTGCACACGGCGGGCAACCGGCTGCTGGTCTTCGCCCAAAAACCGGCGCCGCTGCAGGTCACCTACTTGGCGTATTGCAGCAGCAGCGGCCTGGACACCATGGATTATCGCTTGACCGATCCGCATCTCGATCCGCCCGGAATCGACGAAAAATGCTACAGCGAAGCGACGATGCGTTTGCCGCGGACCTACTGGTGCTACGAACCAGACTCCGATGCGCCGCCGGTCGGCCCGCTGGCCGCGGAAACGAGCGGCGGGATCACCTTCGGCTGCTTCAACAACTACTGCAAGGTTTCGCCGGGCGCCTGGGAGGCGTGGTATCGCCTGCTGAGTGAGGTGCCGCGGTCCCGCCTGGCGGTTTACAGCCCGCGCGGCAGCCACCGCGAGTCGGCCTACCAGAACCTGTCGGCAGCCGGCATCGATCGCGATCGCCTCTCGTTCGTGGATCGCATGCCCCTGGGCGAATTTTTCGCTCGCCATGACGAAATTGACGTGGCGCTGGATCCATTTCCGTACGGCGGCGGGACCACGACGTGCGATGCACTCTGGATGGGGGTGCCGGTGGTGACGCTGCGGGGGCGGACGGCCGTGGGACGGGCGGGGGCCAGCCTCCTGAGCAACGTCGGCTTGCCGGAGCTGATTGGCGGAACTGTGGATCAATATGTCCGCATTGCGCGTGACCTGGCGGCCGATCGGCCGCGGCTGGCCGAGCTGCGCCGCACCCTGCGGCAACGCATGGCCGGCTCCCCCCTGATGGACGCAGCCGGCTTTGCACGCGATGTCGAATCCGCCCTGCGCCAAATGTGGCGGCGCTGGTGCCAGCAGGTCTAAGATTCGACATGGCCTCTTCCACCGAGGGTTCATTCCCGCCCGAGCTTCTGGCGGCCAAGAAGCAGATTCGCGAGCGCGCCCGCTCCTACGGCTTGGATTTCTTCCCCGTCGTCTTCGAGATGTGCGATTACGAGCAGATGAACCAGGTGGCCGCCTACGGCGGCTTCCCCCAGCGCTATCCCCACTGGCGCTTCGGCGCCGAGTACGAACGCCTGCGCAAACAAAACCTCTACGGGCTGGGTCGGGTCTATGAAATGGTCATCAACAACGATCCCTGTTATGCGTATCTGCAGGAATCGAACCCATTGGTGGATCAGAAGCTGGTGATCGCGCACGTGTACGCTCACGCGGATTTTTTCAAGAACAACCTGTGGTTCAGCCAGACCAACCGCAAGATGGTGGATGAGATGGCCAATCACGCCACCCGCGTGCGCCGCCACATCGAAAAGCAGGGATACGACACCGTCGAGAAATTTCTGGACGTCTGCCTGGGCCTGGAAGACCTGATCGATCCGCACAGCCCGTTTCTAAACCGCGGGCCCATGGAGCAGAAGCCGCACCAGCCGCAGCGCCAAGAGCCGCTGCCCAAGTTCAAGGCCAAGGAGTATCTGGACAAATGGATGAACCCGCCGGAGGTGCTGGAAGCCGAGGCCAGAAAGCTGCGCGATCAGCACGACAAGATGCGTCACGTGACGCCGGCCCAACCCACGCGCGACCTGCTGTCGTACCTGCTGCACCACGCCCGCCTGGACGATTGGCAGGTCGACTGCCTCACCATCGTCCGCGAGGAATCGTACTATTTTGCCCCGCAGGCGATGACCAAGGTCATGAACGAAGGCTGGGCCAGCTACTGGCACAGCACGCTCATGACCAAGCATTTCGTGGAAGCCCGCGACGTGATCGACTATGCCGATCACCACAGCGGTGCCGTGCACATGCCGCCGGGGAATTTCAACCCCTACAAGATCGGCTTGCTGCTCTTCCGCGACATTGAGGACCGCTGGAACAAGGGCCAATTCGGCAAGGCGTACGAGGAATCGGACAACCTGGGCGAGAAACAATCGTGGGACAAGGGGCTGGGGCTCGGCCGGGAGAAGATTTTCGAGGTGCGCCGCGTCTACAACGACGTGAATTTCATCGACGAGTTCCTGACGCCCGAGTTCATCGAGAAGCACAAATTCTACCAATACGGCCGCGATCCGCACACCGGCCAATTGCGCATCCTCAGCCGCGACCCGCAGCGCATCAAGCAGGCGGTCCTGTATCAACTGACCAACATGGGCCGGCCGTTCATCTACGTTGCCGACGGCAACTACGGCAACCGGGGCGAGCTCTTTTTGGCCCACAAGCACAACGGCGTGGACCTGGAGATCAAGTTCGCCGTCGAGACGCTCAAGGGCATCTATCGTCTTTGGCAGCGCCCCGTTCACCTGCAAGCGAAGATCGACGACGAGATGATGCTTTTCAGCTACGGCGGTGATCAGCCCAAGCAGCAGACGATCCACGACGACCTGCCCAAGCCGGCGCATCAGGTGGCGTGAACGCCTCCAGAAGTCCGCCGCCTCCGCAACATCATTTCGCGTTTTGCCATTTTCCCCGCGGCCAATAATAACGCGACTAGTCTTGTTTCATCGTCCTTTTGGATCGGCCGGGAAGATGTTCGCCGGCAATCGCGGCGTGATTTCCGCACACCCTGGCCCCTCTATATCTGTATGGGACCAATATTCGTCGCACAAGGCCGCGCGGCATGTGCTTTTTAAATGCGCGCTCAATCCGCGTCGGCTCACCTATATAGTTTCATGGGGGTTCTACGCCCACGCCAGATCGAGGCTTTATAGGGGTGTGCCAAGGAATAAGAAATTTCCGCCATCACCCCTGGAATTCAGGAGGTCCTTTATGACCAGGAAGGGCGGGGCGACGCCGCAGAGCAGCCGACGGCGTTGCCCGTGAAAAAGAAGCCCCGGTAGTAGCCGGGGCTAGGCGATTCACACGCGGAACGGCCGAAGACGTTCCGCACGTTTTCCCGTCGATAAGCACGCTTGCGACGGGGGCCGGATGCGTATCCGGTAATGCTTCTTAGACATTATCATTGTAACGCGCCCGGTCAAAACCTCAAGCGAGCAAAATTTTCTAGAGGAGCGGGAATTATGAAAACCCGCAATCTACGGCCTGGGCAGGACGGACCTACCCCGCCGAATCATTCATGGCGTTTATGGGACGGCGACAGTTGGATTGAACCCCTAACCGTTCGTCGCAAAGCCAACGGGAAATACTGCCCAAAGGACGGGCATGAGCCACCGTCTCTGTTGTTGGCTGTCCAAAAGCGAAGATGAATGACGCGAGGCCGGGGGCATGGATGTCCCCGGCCTTTTATCGCGGCCGTGGCGGAACAGCAGACGCGCCCCTGTTAACCAGGGGATGTTGCCGGTGCAAGTCCGGTCGGCCGCATTCAATGCGCTACAGAAAATACAAAAACGTTAAACAGGTGGAAACTCGGCCACGCCTCGCGTCGGCATCTTAGCGATTGTAGAATAAATTCTCTGGCGGACGGTTTTGCGGACGCGATCCGCCAAAGAAAGGATTAGATCATGCCAATGGCGCTTAGGAATCAGTCTGGAGATGGTCCGTCAAAACCACCACCCCCAAAACCACCACCGCCGCCACCCCCCAAACCACCACCGCCACGGCCGCATCCGGAGCCGAGGCACATTCCAGGGAAGGCACCCCCGTTAAATGTGCCGCCGCCGGCGCCGTGGCCAAAGCCAACAGGGCGCTAAGCTGGGCACCAAAGCGAGTCTGGCGGAATTTCCTTGTTGACGGCCGCCTGATGTTTGAGAAGCGATTTCTGGTCGGGGCAAGGATCGTCGCGCAAGCAAATTTCACCGCTTCTCTCTCGGATGCCCAGATAGCGCTCGGCCATTTCGGGCGTAACCGCGTGGTACATCTGCATATCGGAGACAATGGCATTTGCCTCCCGATAGAGATTAGTGTAGTCGAGCCAGAGCTTCGACAATCGCTCGATTCGTTTGGAGATATTTAAGATCGGCTTGAGTACACCCAGAATCGCCGCGACTACGGCCACGTACGGCAATGCTGGCTTTACAACAGCTAGTGAGCCAATAGTGGCCGACGTGGCCAATGCGACAGAGATCTCCAGGATTAGGCTCCAGCGTTGCAAATTCCTCAGCTTTGCGCCGTAATAGAGGGCATTCATCCGGATTGTGCGATAAAGGTCGTAAATCTGGCAAGCCAGTTCGCGCGGTTCAATCGCTGGTTTTCGCGGCTCTTTAGATGTCGCAACGCTTTCGACCATGCTAACTCCTGCTGGAACATTATAGGCCCAACCCGACTCCATTAACCAGACTTCGACCGTCCATGATCAGTTCCGTTGTTGCGCTGGCATCTTGAACATCAACCGCTTGCCTTCAGCGCCTTTAACGGCAGCATCCCGGCGGGCAGCGTCCTGCAACGTCTGGCCATTCAATCGGAAGCTGAATTCATCGCAATAACGATGTAGGTGCTTTTTACTGACTGTCTTCTCTGCGGTTGCATTTGCTTTTTCGGCGTAGCCCCGCATGCACATGCGGGGTCGCTTATCGTTCTTCGAGTTCATCGCGAACCAATTTCACGTTCTGGGCCAACTCGGCGGCGGAACGAGCCGCGGCGTGGATCTTCTCCAGAAGCTCGTCCATCCATTGCAGGGCGCAGGCAGTCAGATTGAGCGAAGCATCCGGCGCCGTTCGCCAGCGCCACAGCAATTTCTCCACGCGCCGCCGCGTGTGCCAACGCAGCAGCGACCACAGCAGCAGATACCACAGGAGCAAAAACACGGCGTTCTTGAGCAAGGCAGTGGTGCTGAGCAGTTGCACCAGAAGGATGGCGGCGTCGCGCAGAGTTTTAAGCGGCGAGGAGGCCGTCAGCAGGGTCTGCACAATCGGCTGGATCAGCGGAAACCACAGCAGTGCGCCGAGGGTCAGCACCAAACGCATCGCAGGCGCAAAGATCGCCGATTTACCCGAATACTTCGACAAAATGGCTTGACGCTGGTGGTGGATCGTTTCGATCAACTCCAGGCGCAGGCGGCCTTCGGCCGCTTCGGCGTCCATCCGATCCCACAGTTTCCTGCCGCCGAAGAGAGACGCCACGGCGGGGTCGGATTGATGGAGCTGGGCAAACGCGGATTGGATCAACGTGGCCACTTTGCCGCTTGGCAGATGCGCATCAACCAATGCCTCAGCGCCTGCCGATGGGCCGCCGCCGGCGACCAGCCGCAGGGGCAAGAGGGCGGCGTGCAGGACGTTGACGATGGGCCAACGAGCAACGCGCCGGGAAAACAGGCCGTCGCTCATGAGCCGGAGGTACGCCGGATCGTCCAACATGGCGCCGGTCGCCGTTTCGACAATCGGCTCACCCAGGCGTTCGGCGAGCAGTTCGCCGGCCGCCTGGTCCAATCGGTTCAGGCGTTGGGCCCGGCCCGGCAGGTCCTGCTCATCGAGCCACGCCAGCAGCGACCGCTGCCGCCGCCGGTCCGCAAGCTGCCGCGACTCGGCGACCGTTTGAGGCGATTTTTCGCGGCGCAGCTGGCGGGCCAGTTCCGGCAGATCAAAATCCGCCGGACGAATCGCGCTGACCATGAACACACGGGGCGGGGTCGATAGCGACAACACGCTCGCCACGCGGCGGGCGTAATCCTCCTGCAACTCTGGGGCCACGGCCCCGCCGGCCGGAAGCTGGTCCACCTTGTTCAAGCAGAACAGGAAATTCTTCGGATCGTTCCCCGAGGCCACCTTGGCCAGAAGCTGCTGCGGCCGGGCATCGGCGTATTTCTCGACGCTTTGCATCCACACCGGGAAAAGCATGTGCCGCAGCATCTTGCAGGTGATCTGGAGATGATCGGCGAATCGGCTGTCGATGTCGGGCAAATCCAGCAGCGCCTGATGGCTCAGACGCTGCTGATCGTGCGTGACGATGCGGTATCGCCCGGGAACCTCGCGCTCCAGGAGCTGGGCCGCGGCCGCCTGGCAGGACTGGTGCACGTACGCCACGACGTCCTGCGTCCCCGGCCCGTAGGAGCTTTCCTCGGTGATTTTTTCGCCGACCAGGGCGTTGACCATGGCGCTCTTGCCGACGTCCTTGCCGCCGATCAGGCCAACCAGGTACATCGGCTCCTCAATCCGCGGTTGACGCAGGACCGGCCAGTCGTCCTGCAACATCGGCGGCGCGGGCGAGCCGGTCAGGGCGATCGTCTCCTGCACGAGCTGTTCAATCGACGGCACATTCATGGCGGCAGCGATCCCTCCAATCGATCGGCTTCGGACTGAAGCTGGGCGATCTGCCGAGGCGCCGGTGCTTGCGCCTCCAGCCACTCGATGCAGCGGCGAATCTGCTCGTGGGCCAGACGCTCGAAACGCTCGGCGATGGCGCCGTTGGTCCGCCGGGTGCGCGCCGCCACCTCGTTGCTCAGTCGCTCGGTGATCCACGTTGCCAGCGTGTAGCCGCCCAGAATCATGAGGTCCACGTGCCCGAAAAACGCATGATGCGTGGCCACGATGATCGCCAGCAAATACGGCGAGGCTTCCGTCCACTGCGTCAGCTTCTTTCCCCCCGGCAGATACCGCAGCAACTTCAAAAGCAAAGCGGTGTCGCGCGGCGTGGCGTTCCAACGCCGCTGCAACCACTCCTTCAAATCGTCCAGCTCCTCCGTGGCGATCTTCCCCGCCTCATCCGGATCGATCCGGCAATCGGCGCAGCGCCCGGCCTCCAACCAGCGGCTGGATGCGGGGAAGCTTCGCAAGACATCCTCGATCCGGCTCTGAACGATGCGGAACTGATCGCGCAAATTCGCGGCGAAATCAGGCAGTTGCGATTCCACCAGGGTCCCTTGGGCCGCCGGCTCGACACGGCCGTGCAACACCAAATCCCAGGCCGTCCTGGGCAGGCGGACCAGCATGCCCGGCACCTGCCGGATACGGTCCAGCACGCGCCCCGGCCCGATCAGGTACAGTACGCTGCGCTGCTGCAATCGACGCTGAAGCCCAACGGTGATCGGATTGACGTCCACACCGGCCGGCGGTGTCTCCATGGCCCGCAGCGCCGCGGCCGCCGCGGCGATTTGACGCTGCTGGTCTTGCAGCGGCCCGATGATCTGATCGCGCAAGCGGCTCAGCAGATCGCGCAGACGCAGCGCCGCTCCGGTCTGCTTTTGCTGCGGCTGCGGCGGGGAAACAGCACCCAATCGCGCCCGCAGGGCGGCGAGATTCGCCGCCGCCGGCGGCTCGTACGCCGCGTCGTCACGCGGAATCGCGAACGCCGACGTCTCCGCATCATCCCGCTCCAGCAGCTTGCGGTAATCCTCCAGCGCCTGATCGCATTCGCACTTGTTCATCACGAACAGGGCCGGCAGCGCGTATCGACGGGCCAAGCGGTAATAGGGAAGAAGCTCGGTCATCTGGTATTTTTCCGGCGAGACCAGAAAGACGATCGCCTCCGCCCACCGGAACACGCGATCGGCCTGGGCGTGATGGACCGGCTGATCGCCGTCCAGATCGGGCGTGTCCACCAACACCATCTTGGCCGTAAGTGGATGCGCGTGCGCAGCGACGGTCAGATGATCGCCGTCCCCGCGTGCCGGAAGAGCGGAAGCTGCCGCCTGGGGCAGACCCAGCCAGCCGTTGGGAATGACGCGGGGGTCGGCCGCTACGGCGACGGGGCCGGCCGTGAACGTGCGCTGAAAGCTGGTGGTCGAGAGATTCGCCTCGAGCAGGCGATTGACGAGGGTGCTTTTTCCCGTTCCGGTTCCGCCGAGGATGCAGACCAGGATCGGCGCGCCCTCGTCGCGGCCGACCCGGCTGAGATGAAACATCGCCGCGGCCGCATCGGCCTGCCACTTGTCGATGGCCCCCGCCGCGAGCCTAGCGCGCGGCTGGATTGCTTTGACCGTTTCGGCGACGGCGGCAAGGCCCGATTCCCAGTTCATTGCACGCGGATTCTTACCACAAATCCCCCTCGGCCTCGAATCACCCGCAAGCCGGGTGAGACGCGGACGGAGGTGCATGCTACAATGGATTCATCTATGCCCATCATCAGCACTACCAAGATGACTGCCGAGCAGTTCCTGCGGCTCGGCGAGGATCCGCCCGGCGTTCGCCTGGAACTGGTCGAAGGAGAAATCGCCGTGAGCCCAAGCCCCACACCCCGGCACTCTTACGCGCTGATTCAGTTGGTCACGATCCTGAACGTTCACGTAACACGGAACTCGCTGGGCATCGTCTTTGGCGATGTGGACACCATTCTCGACCGCTACAACGTTCGCCGTCCGGATATTCTATTTTTCTCTTCCGCCCGCACGCACCTGATCGGCCAGAAGGCGATGCAAGGCCCGCCCGATCTGGCTGTCGAAGTGATCAGCCCCAGCAGCGTGCAGATCGACCGTGCCGACAAATTCGCCCAATATCGCGACGCGGGCGTTGCCCACTACTGGATCGTCGATCCCGACTCCCGCACCATCGAAGCATGGCGGCTGGAGCAGGGCAAATACGTCTCATCCGGCCGCGGCTGCGAAGACGACGTCGTCAAACTCCCGCCGTTCGACGATCTGGAAATTCCCCTGTCGCGCCTCTGGCGGCGGTAGCTGCAATAACATCGCAGCATCCTTCTCCCTCTCCCTATGTACCAACATTTTTCATCTTTAGCGTAAGCTCTTGCCCGGCACGCTCTAATATCACCGCGGAGTGCGCAGAGACCGCAGAGACGACCGCAGAGACAAAATCAAAATTAAATCTAATGTCTTCTCTGCGGCACTCTCGCGCCCTCCGCGTCTCCGCGGTTGCATTTGCTTTTCGGAGAATTACAGGAGGCTGCCCGCCGGCCGGCTGATTGGTTTGCCACGGCTTGCGCGGTAACTTCTCGTGCGTGAAAGGATTCGGCGACTACGGGAAACTGGCTGCGGTGATGCTTCTGGCATTGGGACTTCGGCTGGGATGGGGGCTGCGGCAGGGGGGCGGCGCGGCTGGGTTGGAAGCGCTGCCGGATCAGCGCGAATATCTGCAGTTGGGCCAGCACCTGCGCACGCATCAGGGGCTATGGTTCTCCGATCCGCGGTTTAGGCAGGTGGTGTACGCGTATCGCACGCCGGGGTATCCGCTGTTGGTGGCCGCGTGCGCGGCCAAGCCGCCGATCATCCGCGTGGTACAGGCAGCGCTGGATGCGTCCAGCGTTTTGGCGATTTTCCTGCTGGCTCGCAAATGGCTCGGCGGCGGGCGGGCGATGTTGGCGGCGCTGCTGGTCGCGGTCAATTCATACCTGATCTTTTTTACGGGGACGATTTTGTCCGAGACGCTGTTTACGGCGTTGCTCTGTTGGGGCGTGGCGCTAATTGTGCTCAGTGGCGGGCCGTGGCCGGCGGGGCGGGGACGACTGGCCGCGTGGCTGGGCGGGGGGGTGCTCCTGGCGCTGGCGGTGCTGGTGCGTCCGGGGGCCATTGCGCTGCCGGTGATCCTGGGTTGCGCGGCGGCACTTCTGAACCGATTCGACCGCCCGACGTACCGAACCACATGGCCGCTGCCCGTGGCCGCGACGATGCTCCTGCTGACGGCTATTGTTTTGTTTCCCTGGGCGGCGCGCAACCGGTTCATCCTCCATCGGTGGATTTGGACCAGCACCAACGCCGGGATCACGCGATACGATGGGTTCAACCCGGACGCCACCGGGGCCAGCGATCAGAGCTTTACGCAAGGGATGCCCTGGCTGGCGGACATGAGCGAGACGGCGCGGTCGCAGTATTTGGCTGAAAAGGCCGATGAATGGATGACGGAGCATCCGGCGGCGGCCATGAAACTGGCGGCAGTGAAGATCGCCCGCACGTGGAGTCCGATGCCGCTGAGCGCGCAGTACGGCAGCCGCGTGATATACGTTGTTGTGGGACTCTGTTTCGCCGTGGTGTTTGATCTGCTGGTGATCGTCGGGCTGTGTCGCCGGGGACTGCCAGGGCCGGCGAAGGCGTTTCTTCTGTTGCCGGCGGTTTATTTTACGGTGGCCGCGGCGTTATCGGTCGGATCGTTGCGTTATCTAGTGCCGGCGGAAGCGCCGATGGCGATTGTGGCGGCGGCTGCCGTGGGCCGGCGCAGCGCGGTGCGGCCGGGTCGGCCGGGACAACCGCAGCTTTGGGCTGCGGGCCACGGAATCGATCATTTCAGCTCGTGATGCATGCCTTGGAAGCTGGCCAATCCGGAGCGACTGTTTGACCAGACGTGGCGGCCGCGGCACCCGTTGCGTCCGCGGCTCTCGGCGGCGCGGCGCTGGGGGATGTTGCTGCTGCTGTGCGGTTTGTCGGCGGTCGTCGTCGGTTACGGCTTCGTGACCGATGCACGTCGCGTCCGCGCCATGGCGGGGGCGTATCTGTCGGATTTGCTCGGCGCGGACGTGCACATTGGCCGCGCCAGCCTCTCCATCTTCGAAGGACTTCGCTTGGACGACGTGACGGTTCGCGCCGAAGGCGGCTATCAGCCGGATGCCATGATCTTCCACGCGCAGACGCTTCTGGTGCGATACAACCCGGGTGAATTGCTGGCGGGGAAATTGGCGGCGACGCAGATCGTGGCCATCGGTCCGACGGTGATGCTGGTGGAGGACCCGGCGACGGGGCGGTGGAATTATCAGCGCTTGTGGCACGGGACGGGCGTGCCGCCGCGGCACAATGTCGCCTCGACCGGCCCGACGCTGTTGCCGGAGATCCTTTTGCGCGATGCCCAGGTGGCGTACCTGCAATTGCACGGCGATCGCACGCAGACGGTGGGGCAGTACAGCCTGGAAGGCAGACTTTGGCCGGGGCAGGAACCCGACCAGTACGATTTTGAATTGCAGAGCCGCGGCCGCGAGTCGCTGGGTCCCAGCGTGGATGGGACGCTGAACACGGGCGGCGGTCCGTCGGTGGCCCGCCTGCGGAATTTCACCTTTGGCCCGGACATCAAGACCATGTTGCCCGCGGAGCCGCGGGCGTGGTGTCAGCGGCACGAGCTTCAGGGTCGCGTGGACGTGCCGGAGATGATCTTTAATCCCGGCCGGCCGGGCCAGACGCCCAGCTTCCGCGTCGAGATTGCCCTGAGCAGCGTGGAGCTGGCGGTCAGCCCGCAGGAATGGATGAGCCGCCAGCAGAACCAGAACCTTCTTTGGTTTCACGAGATGCTGGACGGCGCCGCGGCGGGGCAGTGGATGCCCGCGGACTCGATCCCGACGTTGCGCCGCTTGAGCACGCCCGAGCCGGTGCACCTGCGGCAGGTGTCCGGCTCGCTGGTCTTCACCCAAAAGGGGATCGGGCTCAAGGGGATCAACGGGCGTCTGGAAAACAACTGGTTCAACGTAGATGGTCAGATCGCGGGGTACTCGCCGGACGCGGCCGCCAGGATCACGGCCTCATCGCTGGAAGGTCACGATCTGGACATCCCCGCCTGGTCGCCGACCTACGCCGGTTCGCTGCCGCCGGAGGTGCAGGAGATTTACGAGCGCCTGCATCCGCAGGGCACGTGCGGCGTATCGGTGACGGTCGACCGCAAGCAGGCGGGCGGACGCCTCAACGTCACCGGCCAGATCGACATCCGCGACGGGCAGTTCCGTTTCAGCGATTTTCCGTATCTTCTGTCCGGCTCAACGGGGACGATCCTGATCGGTCGCGATCCGATCACGAAGATGAACGGCATCCGGATCGTGAACGTGCACGGTCACGGCTTGGGCGGGGGGCCCAACGAATATGCCACCATTGCCCTGGACGGGTTCATCGGCCCGCTGGATCAGGTGGCGGGGGTGTGGATCGACGTACGCGGCAAGGGCCTAAGCAGCGAGCCGGCCATCCGCGCTGCCCTGCCCCCGCCGGTGGATCGCGCCCTGCGGCTGTTCGACCCGGTCGGCAACGGCGAGCTGCCCAAATTCCACGGCGACATCACCTGCCACATCCAGCGCCCCATCGGCCCGCACAAACGCTGGACGTTTGACACGGACGTGACCCTGGATCGGGCCGATGGAACGCTGGTCTACTTTCCGTACCCGCTGAGAAATCTGTCGGGGCGGCTGGAGGTTCGCGAGCGGCAGTTGAACATCGTCGGCGCGCGCATGACGCGCGGGGATGCGACGCTGGCCATCGACGGCAAGGTGACGTGGAAAAACAGCGCGAGCCCACCCAGCACCCGACGCGCCGGCCCGGACCTGCAAATCGTCGCCAGAAATCTGCCCCTGGATGACGACCTGAAGAGCGCCCTGCCCGCCCAGCAGCGCGATTGGCTGCAGAAGCTCGGGGCGCAAGGAAAATTGGACATCGACGGCCGGGTGTTCCCGGCCCAGCCGGGAGCCGCCCCTTCGGACGCCGAGGTGGATTACGCCTTCGACGGCAAACTGCGCGACGGCAGCTTGTGGCCGGTGGATGGGACGTTCGCCCTGTCCAACATGACCGGCCGCCTCCGCGTCACCAACGGCCAATTCACGTTGGACGACGTGACCGCCCGGCGCGGCAGCGGCACGGTGACTGGCCGCGTGGGAATCTCCTGGGGCGGCGCCGCGCCGCACATCAGCGTTTCGGGCTCGGCCCAGCAATTGCCCATGGACGCGACGTTGTACAAGCTGCTGCCGCCCGATGCCCGCCAGTCGTGGGATGACGTCCAGCCGCAGGGTACGGTCGATGCCACAGCGAGCTTCGAATCGGGGATCGGGGACTCCAGCGCCGCCAGTTCGCCGTCGCCGCGATGGGATTTGCAGATTCGTCCGCGCGACTTGGCCGTGACGCCCGCGGTGTTTCCGTATCGCATCGAACATCTCAGCGGCCTGCTCGACATCTCGCCTCAGAAGGTGACCCTAAGCGATGTCAACGGCCGCCATGGTCCGACGGCCGTCCGGCTTTCCGGGAATGCGAACCTAGGCGCGCAACCGCAGTGGATGTTGAAATTGTCGGCCAGTCCCGTGGCGGTGGATGACGATCTGGTTCGGGCCGCCCCCCAGATCGTCTCGGAAGTGATCAAATCGCTCAAGCTGCAAGGGCAATTCGCCATCGAATTCACTCGCCTGGCGTATCGGCCCGTGCCCGCGGCCCAGCGCACCGCCAGCGCGACCACGCAAAAGTCCCCGGCCGCAGACCTGGATTTTGCCGCGACGATCACGCTTAGCGGCGCGGCGATGGATGTGGGCCTGCCGGCCACGGACATCGCCGGCACGATCGACTTGGCCGGTCTGGTCCGCGACGGAAAATTGCAGCGCCTGGGGGCGCGCCTCTCGGCCCAGAAGCTGCAGCTGGCCGGACGGCCGGCCACGAATTTCTCCGCCGAATTGGCCAAGGCGTCCGATGAGCCGGTGGTGCAAATCTCTCGCGTCGGCGGCCAATTTGCCGGCGGCGATCTGGGCGGAGACGGGCAATTCTCCTACGGCGACACCGGCCCGGTCCGCTACGATTTTGGCCTGGTCCTGCGCGACGCGGACGTGCAGCAATTGACGCCCGCATCCGACAAGCCGATCAACGGCCGCCTCACCGCCTCCGTGCGCTTGGGCGGAGTTTTGGACGATCCCTCCAGCCGCCGCGGCCACGGCGACGTCCACGTCGTCGGCCAATCCATGTACAACCTCCCCGTCCTCCTGGGCCTGCTGCAGATCACCAACCTGACCCTGCCCGTCTCCAGCCCCTTTTCCGAGGCCAACACGCGCTACAGCATCGACGGCCAGACCGTCACCTTCGAGCAGATCACACTCAAGAGCAAAGACACGTCGATGTCCGGCAGCGGCACCTTGGATTTCGCCGCCAAGAAGGTGAGTTTGTGGTTCGTGACGGATGATCCGAACCTCATGCAACTGCCCGTGGTCGGCCCGCTGATCCATGGGGCCAAGCAGGAACTGCTGCGCATCCACGTCAGCGGCACGATCCAGCAGCCCAAGGTCTCGGCCGCCAGCTTCAACACTGTCACCACGACCGTCGATCAGGTGCTTCGCGAGGGCGGGCAGAAGTAACCGCCCGCTGTCGTTTATCGTCCCGCGAACTTGGGCCGCGCGCAGCGGGGGGGCCTCTGGTCATGCGGCCGGAGGATGGACGGCGACGTTGACGCTGAGTAGACTGCCAAATCGGATGAAGGAGATCAGGCGCTGCACCGCCGCCTGTTCGCGGCATTTTTCAGGGGGCTTGTACCTCTTAGAAAGTTCCCCTGTCTCGTCCTTTTTTGAACCTGAGGGAAAACTACTTTCCATTTCTCCAACAGAAAGGATTAAACCATGAAAACGTACATGGGCATCTTCTTGTCTGCATTCGGATGCTTGCTCATGACCGGATGCATGACGTCCCATCAGAAAGCGACGATGGACGCCACCGCATTTACCCAGCCGCTTCCGGCCATCCACGTTATGCCGGTGATTGACGCTCGCTCCGACAGGTCCGGCGAGCTCGATCCCGGTGATCTCCAGCGCCTCCGCGACTTTATGAAGGGAAAGCTCGAGGACAAGGGATATCAGACCGTCGTTGTTGACACCTGGAAAACCGCGGCGACCACTTGTCCCGACAGGGAGTTGAGCGTGGCGGAGCTGGTCCAACAGGCGCCGCCGGATGCAAAGATGCTGATGGTCCTCACCGTCACCAATGTGCAGGATGTTTATGCGGGTATCAGCACATCGTATTCTATCACCGGCACGTTTAACGCGATCGACTGCGCCAAGGGAGCCAGCATCTGGAAAGTGACCGGCACGGGAAGCCACGGCACGGGCGGCATCATCGGCTCGGCCATCGGACAGGCTGACAAGAGACTGGAAGCGCAAACGGCGCTGGGAAATGTTCTCTCGGACTTCCCGGAAAATAAGAAGTAATTCGAGTGGTCTATTCAAATAGGTCGCGCGAGCTTCACACGATCACGTTCGAATGGCCGTCAGGCGATGAACGCAAGTGACCGCGAGGGAGCCGTCGGCGACGGCGAAGCCAACGCGCTTGGTTGAGCCGGGATCGCATAAACGGATCGCATAAACGGGACGGCTCTGAATTTTCACCGTGCTTCCGAAATTCAGAGCCATCCCGCTTTTCTCCGCGCTTTTTTCCGCTCCGCTTTTTTCCCTCCGTCCCGCTTTTTTCCCCCGAAAAATTGCCGGCCGATGCCAAATTCCTTTTCGTTCCGAGCGCCTGGCCATAACGTCGTTATTTCAATAAGCCCGTTGTTTTCGCGGCAAGCCAAGCCCGTGCAGAGACTTAGCGCGATTTCTCAAAGGTTACATTTCACATTTCACGTCTTCACGTTTCAGTCTTTTCACGCCAGATCGCACAGGATGCGGCAGCCTTCGCGTAACTTCTCATCCGTGGTGGCGTAGCTGATGCGGAAATGCGTGTCGCGCTCGGAAAACACGTTGCCGGGAATGATCAGGACGTTTCGCTGGATGGCCTGGGTGACAAAGTCGGTTCCGCTCAATCCGCGCGGGGCCTGGGGGAAGAGGTAGAACGCGCCTTGCGGCTGGGCGAACTCAAACTTGGCGGACAGACTTGCGCAGACCAAATCGCGCTTGCGGCGATACGCGGCGACGGCTTGGTCCATGGGCACGTCCAGGGCCGTCAGGGCTGCCTCCTGCAGTGGGGCGGGGGCGCAGACGAACGTGTATTGCTGCAGCTTGGTCATCTGCGCGATGACGGGCTCGGGGCCGGCCGCGTAGCCCAAGCGCCAGCCGGTCATCGCGTGGCTCTTGGAAAATCCGCGAAGCACCAGCGTGTGCTCGTACCATTTCGCCGGGCTGAGCGACCCGCCGGGGGCGTCGTACAAAAACGACTGGTAAATCTCGTCCGAAACCAGCAGCAGGTGATGCTTGGCGGCGATGCGCACGGCATCCAGCACCTCATGCTGGGTCATGACGATGCCCGTCGGGTTGCTGGGGCTGGCCAGGATCAGCAGCTTGCAACGCGAGGTGATGGCCTTTTCCACGCGGTCCGCGTGAAAGCGGAAATCGGGATAGCTGTCGACGAGGACCGGCTTTCCGCCGGCCATCGTCAGCAGGTGCTTGTACATGACGAAGTACGGGTCGAGGAAGACGGCCTCGTCGCCGGGGTCGATGGTGGCCAGGATGGCCAGAAAAAGTCCGCCGCTGACGCCGCTGGTGATAAGGACATCGCCGACGTCGCGGCCGAATTCCGCCCCAAGGTCGCGGCGCAGGCGATCGCGCAGCGGGGCGATTCCCTGGGTCTGGGTGTAGCGGTTGTGTCCGGCCACGATGGCGTTGATGGCGGTGGATTTGCAGGCGTCGGGCACGTCAAAATCGGGCTGGCCGATGGAGAGGTTGATCGGGTCCTTCATCGCCGCCGCCAAGTCGAAGACCTTGCGGATGCCGGAAGCATCAACGGCCAAGGCGCGTCGCGAAACAATGTGATCGGCGAAAGACATGGCCGGTGAACCCGAAACTCCCCATGCACATGCCGAAGCCCCGCATGTACATGCGGGGTTACGCCCGCTTCTTGGCGGGCGTGGCGGGGGCGGCGGCCTTGGCGGCGCCCGGGGCGGCCTTGGCGGCTGCGGCGGCGCCCTTGGCCTCTTTGCCAGCCGGTGCGGCGGGGGCGGCGCCCGCCACGGCTCCAGGGGCGGCGGGGGCGGTGCCGGCAGCGGCGGTCGCTTCGGCCTCTTCCTTGGCCGGGCCCTTGGCCACCGCTTGCTTGCGATGTTCCACCTTCGGCAAGCCAAAGACGCTCTTGGATTCGTCCCAACGCTCCTCTTCGGCCAGTTTGTCCAGACGTTCGGTGCGCGTCAGGACGTTGCGATGACGAACCAGCGCGTCGGCGCCCTTTAAACTGCGATCCAGCGACATGGCGTTACCTCATCTCAGAGTCAGCAATGATAGTGCAATGGGCGGTGGGACACAACCCGCCCTTGCGGCTGGCGGGGCGGCGGGCGATCATACGACTCTTTGCGAAATTTATGACCGAGCCGCCGCTGTTTTCCATCGTCACGTGCAGCATCGATCCCGCGAAATTCACGCGCGTGACGGAGATGTACCACCAGGTACTGGCCGGCCAGGCGCACGAAGTGGTGGGGATTCACGACGCCCGCTCGTTGGCCGAGGGGTACAACCGCGGCATCGAGGCGGCCCGCGGTCAGATCATCATCTTCAGCCACGACGACGTGGAATTTCTTTGCCCCATCGGCGATCGCATCGTGACGCATTTGCAGGATTACGACCTGCTGGGGGTTGCGGGGGCGACGCGGCTGGAGCATCCGATGTGGAGCTACGCCGGTCCGCCCTACATCTACGGGCAGGTGGCCAACGGAAATTCGGATGGGACGTTCAACGTGGAGATTTTCGCCACGCCGCTGCGGGTCAAGGGCGGCATCGTGGTGATGGACGGGCTGTGTTTGATCGCGCATCGCCGCGTGCTGGAAAAAGTGCAGTTCGACGCCGAGCGGTTCACCGGGTTTCATTTGTACGACACCGATTTCACCTTTTCGGCGCATTTGGCGGGATTTCGTCTGGCGGTGTGCTGCGATCTGCCCATGATCCATTATTCTCGGGGGCTCATCAACGCCGACTGGCACCGGTACGCGGAACGGTTCTACGCCAAGCGAAGCGAGCACATCGAGCCGTACCGCCGGCGCCGATTCCGCGTCTGCGAGATCCAGGTGCACACCAAGCAGGACGTTCTGGAAGTGATGACGCCGCCGCACTGGACCTGACGCATGGCCAAGACGTTTAAACACTCGGGCGATCTGGGCGATATCATCTTCGCGCTGCCGGCGGTGCGGGCGCTGGGTGGCGGAATCCTATACCTGGATCCGGACGGCGGATTCAGCAACTCGCTGGTGATGAAGTTCGCCGACAAGATCCGCACCAAGCTCAACGCCGAGGCGATCGAATCTCTCAAGCCCCTGCTGCTGCAGCAGCCGTACATCCAGGAAGTGCGGCACTGGCACGGCGAGGCGGTGGATTACAACCTGGACGAATTCCGCCGGCACATCAGCTTCAACAATTTGAGCGATTCGCACTTGGCGGCGTTTGGACTGCCGCTGGGCGAGCGCGACACGGCGTGGCTGAGCGTGGCCGACCCGATCCGCGTCGAGGGCCGGCCCATCGTCATCAACCGCAGCGTGCGCTATCACGGCAATTACGGGTTTTGGGAATCCAATCTTCCGCAACTGAAGCGCTTCGCCATCTTCGTCGGATACCCCAAGGAGCACGAGATTTTCCAGTACACGTTCGGGCACGAGCTGCCGTACTTTGCGACGCCCGATGTGCTGACGCTGGCGCGGGTGATTGCGGGGTGCGAACAGTTCGTGGGCAATCAGGGGCTGCCGCACGCCATCGCCGAGGGGCTGAAGAAGAATCTCATCCACGAGATGTATCGGGTCTATCCGTCGGCGGTGTTCCAGCGGCCGGGAACGCGGTACGTCTAGTGATGGGCCGAGCGGCTCGTCCTCGATCCGGTCCGCGCAGTTCACGCCCTCTAATCCTGGCTCAGAGGGTCTTCGGGATAGCGCTGCTTGAGCGTCTGGCGAAGCTCGGCGCTTTTCCGCGGGTCGGATTTGGCCAGGAGCTTGGCGGCGCGATCCAGCAACTGCGGGCTGTAAGGCGAGTGCACAGCGGCGGCGGCGAAGGCCTGGGCGAAGGTGGCGGCGGCGGCGGGGAAATTTTGCAACTGGGCCAACTGCACCCTCAGCAGCACGCTGTAGCCCTCCAGAAACGCGGCCGGGTCTTGACGCTGCCACTGGTCCCAGGCCTCCAAGCCGGAGGCCCAGTCGCCCTGGCGGATGTAGAACTCGATGGTGCGCGCCATGGCGCCGCTGAGGACCGGGCGTCGGCGCTGGTCGCTGGCCGACGCCAGACGCCGCAGAATCTCGCCGCCGCGCTGCTCCTGACCGTCCAGAATCAGCGCCTGGGCATAGGTGCGCTGCAAATCGGCATCCTGGTTTTGCGCCGCCAGCTTGCTCAGGCGCGCCACCGCGCCAGCAAAATCACCGACGTACCAGATCAGCAAATTGGCCTGATGGATGGCCGCCTGGGGCTGAAGGTCCGAATCATCCGCCGCGCCATCCCACAGGGCCACCAGGCGCTCGAGGTGGGCGGGGGCAAGCTGATTTTGCGTCACCTGTTGAAGCGCATCGAGGGCCAGGGGGCGGTCGGGATGGGATTTTTCCTGCGCCAGGCGCGACGCGGCTGAAAACATCGGCTGGGTGTTCTGTGCCCGCAACTGCATCAGCGTCACCCAGGGCAACCACGGAAGCGGCATTGTCGCCACGTCGTACTGGGCAAGGATCGCGGCCTGCGTGCCCAGGGGGTCGGTCGCCGGCTCGGCAAGGTTCGCAAAGTCGCGGCGCACGGCCAGGCGATGGGTCTGCTGAACCCGGTTCCCCGCGGCGATGAGCGTGACACGCACGGGGTAAACGCCGTCGGTGGCGAACACGTGCTCGACGACCGACCCGGAGGCGGCCTGCCCGTCGCCAAAATCCCACTGCACGGCGGCGTTGCCACCCGCCTGCTGGGCCGCGGCGGCGGTGAATCGGTAGCGATGCGAGTAATTGCCGGCGCAGAAGCATTCGCCTAAATAATCGGCCGAGAAATCGGCGGTGATCGGCTGATCGCGCGATTCGAGCGGCCCGGGGTTGCCGCGGAAAACGACGCCGAAGGCGTCGCGGCCGATCACGTCGATCTTGGCCATGTCGGGCCGGCGCCAGCAAACGGACAGCGACGGCGAAGAGCCATCGTGCAACTGATAGATGACCAATTCATGCCGGCCGCGCCCCAAAGTGAGCGACCTGCGATAGCGGATGTCGCCTACGGCGCCGGGAACCATCAGGATCGGGCCGCCGTCGAGGAAAAGAGCGCCGCGGGTGTCGATGGATGCCGCCAAGGTGTATTCGCCATCCACGGGCGCGGAAATCTGGCCGGTGTATTTGGAGATGGTGCGCGGCTGATCGCCGAAGGGATTGCCTCCCAAAAACGGCAGGTCGATCAGTTCCCGCCCGATGAGCGGTCCGCCATCGTCCCAGGATGACTGGAGGTCCTGCGGCGTGGCCGTCGGTCCGCCGCTATAGAGTTTGGTTTCCAGAAGCAGCCCGCAGGTGAATTTGAAGTCCGGGGCTTGGCCGGCCGCCGGATGGGGATTGCCGAAATAGACCTGGTAATCGTGCACGCCCGGCACAAGGGAAAAAGCCACGCGCGCCAGATCGCCGGGACCGACCATGAGCACCTGGCTGGGGACGGGCTTGCCGTCTTGCGTGGCGACGCGCAGGTCGGTGCCGTCGGGATTGACCTGGCCGGCGGTAAGAAATATCACCTCGGCAAGTTCGCGGTCGCTGCCGTGTTGGGCATCCCAGTTGACGTTGATGCCTCGGCGAAAGGCGAACTGCCGATCCGCCCACCGGCCGTCGGCCAGGGCAGCGGAGCAAAGCATCAGCATGACGGCCGGCAGCGGCCAAAGGCATCTTGCCATGAACCGACCTCCGCGACTGATCTTACCTGCCGCCATCCTGTTTGACATGGATGGGACGCTGACCCAGCCGATGCTGGATTTTGCGCGCATCAAGGCGGAGCTGGGGATTGGTTCGCGGCCGATCCTGGAGGCCATCGCGGAGATGAGTCCAAGCGAGCAGCGGGCGGCCGAGAAAATCGTCGAGCGTCACGAGGCGGAGGCCGCCCGGCGATCGGTCCTGAATCCCGGCTGCCCGGAGGTGCTGGGTTGGCTCAAGCGCCGCCGCATTACAACGGCCGTGATCACCCGCAACAGCCGGCAGTGCGCGGCCATCGTGCTGCGGCGCCATCGCCTGAGCATCGGCGTCGTCATCACGCGCCAGGATGGGCCGTACAAACCCAGCCCCGCTCCGGTGCTGGCGGCGTGCCGGCGCCTGGGCGCCTCGCCGTCGAAGGCGTGGATGGTGGGCGACGGGCAGTACGACGTGGAGGCGGCCAACGCGGCCGGTGCGGCCGCCGTCTGGCTCAGCCACGGCAAAGCGAAATCGTTCGCCGCCCAGCCGTGGAAAACCGTCGCCGATTTGCATGAGCTGCTTGAGCTGCTCAAAAGTGCCGGATAACCAGCCTCTTTCTATTCTCTTAAAAACAAATGCAACCGCAGAGACGCAGAGGCGCAGAGACAGCCGCAGAGAAGAAATTGATTTGTTAAAAAGAAAAGAGAGCCTGGAAAAGGGGTCCTGACCCCCTTTCGTAAAAAGGGGGTCAGGACCCCTTTTTTCTCGGTGTCGGTGTTTCTGCGGCTGCATTTTGTGTTTATGCGGGACTAAAGGACGCTGGCCGGGGAACAAGCTCGCTTCCCCCAGGTGTGTCTTTCCTATAGAAGAGATCATCATGCGCAATGGGACATGCGTGATTCTCGCGTGTTTGACGGTGGGCTGCATGGCCGCTGCCCAACCGGCGACGCAGCCGGCGGCACTGACGGCTACATCCGGAATCGATCAGATTCTCGACGCCCTGGATGCCCGCGGACACAACCTCCAGGATTTCACCGCCGTCGTGAGGCTCAGCGACACCGACAACAGCACGGGCGATTCCGCGGCCACTGACGGCAAGGTGCTCTTCCAACGCAAGGGCGACGGCGATGCGCGCATTCGGGTTGCCTTCAACAAGAAGGAGCGCGGCGATCAAATCTTCGATGTCGATCATCAGTACACCCTGGATGACGGCTGGCTGGTGGAGCGCGATTACCAGGCGAAAAAGGAAATCCGCAACCAAGTCCTCAAGCCAGGTCAGAAGATGGACCTGCTCAAGCTCGGCGAGGGGCCGTTCCCCCTGCCCATCGGGCAAAAAAAGGAAGACGTGAAAAATCTGTTCGACGTCGGCAAGATCGAGCCGGCCAAGGACGATCCAACGGATACCGTGCATGTGCGGCTGACGCCAAGGCCGCAGACGCAATATGCGCGCAAATTCAAGACGGTGGACCTCTGGGTTGATCTGGCCAGCGCCATGCCAAGGCGGATTCAAACGCTGGACGCGAACGAGACGACGATCAAAACGACGGATCTATCGGAGGTGAAGATCAACGTCGGTCTCGCCGACGCGGATTTCGCCCAGCCGGCGCTGCCGAACAGTGGGTGGGACCAGATTGTCCAGCCGTACGAGCAGCAGTAGAATGACTCGCGCGGTCAGACGCGCGAGGGCCTATGGGCAAAGGGGCTTTTTCTGTAGGGGTTCAAGGAACAAGTCAGGGCCGGTATTACGCGCACAGCGGGCAAATTCCGCCGCTGGGACTGATCGGCGGGATCGCGGCGGCGGTGATCGTGGCGCCTTGGGCGGCGCTGGCGTACGTCTATTGTGACGTCTACATCGCGTTCCTTTACATCAAATTTCTGCTGACGATCGCGTTTGGAATGGTGCTGGGCTGGGCGCCGGCCGCGGCGATGCGCGCCGGCAAGGTGCGCAATGCGGCCCTCACGCAGGGGATGGGTTTGCTCAGCGCCGCATTGGGCTATTACTGTTGCTGGGTACTGTGGATTTACGTTCTACTCGCCAAGGCGGGACGTCACATTTTGGTCTTGCCGCTGGCGCAGTCGCCGCAACGACTGATCCGCGTCATCGTCTTGCTCAACCAAAGCGGCACGTGGGGTCTGAAGGGATCGCATACGAAGGTGACGGGTGGGGCTCTTTGGTTCGTCTGGCTGTTGGAAGCGGCGATCATCTTCTGGTTTGCCCTGAAATGGGCTTGGAGGATCGCGTCCGAACGGCCGTTTTGCGAGAGCTGCGGCCGTTGGTGCGACAAACCGCGGTCAATCGGGGACACCGACGCGATGGAGGGGGCATCCCTGCGCCAGCGACTGGAAGCGGGCGATTGGGCCGTGTTCAGTCAGCTTGTGCTGTACCCCGGCGGCCCGGGTCACTATCTGCGCTGGGAACAGTGCACTTGTCCAGCCTGCAAAGAGTTCAGCACGCTGAGCGTGACCGATGTGAACGTGACGCGCGACGGACGCGGCAGAACATCCCGAAAGGAGCGATGTCTGGTCCGCCACCTGCTCCTGGACGGCGAAGCGATACAGCGGCTCACGCGAGCGCCGGCGCCTGCGACGACGGAGATTTCGTGCGAGCCTGTGCTACTGCCGGCATCCCCGCAGCCATCCCCACCACCTCCGGCGGCGCCATCCCCGCCGCTCCAGCCGCCGCCATCTCCGCCGCCCCAACCGGCGCCGCGCGGGGATCAATTGCTGGACCTGTGAGCGAGTTGCCAGGGCAGGGATTTATCCAATCACAAACGGGTCGCGGTCGGATTGGCTGATGGAGATCGGCGGCACGCCGGGGACTTGCTCCAACCGCTTCTTGAGCCGCTTGAGCACGGCGCGTTCGCTGTTGGAGTGGAGCGTGCAGACAACGGTGATGCCGGCGGCGACGGCTTTGACGGCGTCGTGGTGACGCATTTCACCGGTGAGATAAAGCTCGGCTCCGGCGGCGATCACGTCGTCCAGCATATCCCCGCAGGAGCCGGCGCCGACGGCCGCGCAGGTGATGGCGCCTTCGGTTGGTCCGGCGATCAACAGATGCGACAGCTCAAGCTCGTGCTTGATGCGGTGGAAAAGCGCCTGCCGATCGGCCTGCGGCAGCGTGCCGATGCGGCCCTGTCCCTTGCCCGTCGGGGACGGGGCGAGCAGGTTCAAATCGAAAGCCGGCTCCTCGTAGGGGTGACTTTGCCGTAGCGCCCGCACGATACTGTCCACCTTTTCGATGGGGACGAGGGTTTCCAGGCGGATTTCCGGGACTTCTTCCAGGCGGCCGGGGCGGCCGACGGCGGGAGCGGTTCCCTCCTGGCCGAAAAACGTGCCGGTGCCGGGACTGCGGAAACTGCACGAACTGTAATTGCCGATGTGTCCCGCCCCGGCGTCGAACAGGGTCTGGCCCAGCCGCTGCACGTGATCCAGGGGCACGAACACGACCAGCTTGTACTGCGTGGCCTTGGCGGCGGTGGCGCGCAGGGGCTGGCGGTTTTCCAGGCCGAGGGCATCCGCCAGCGTGTCGTTGGTTCCGTCATCGGCTACGTCCAGAGCGGTGTGCGGGCTGTAGATCGCCACGCCGCGGCGAAGCGCGTCGAACACCACGTTGCCGGCCAGCACCCGCTTGATCGGCTCGAAGATCGGCGGGTGATACGCGATAACAAAATCACACCCGGCCGATTGGGCTTCCTTGGCCACCGCGTCGGTGTAGTCGATGCTCAGCATGATGCCGGCGATCTCCTGCCGCGGATCGCCGACCAGCAACCCCACGTTGTCCCATGGCTCCGCCTGCGCCAGCGGCGCAATCGAGTCAAGTTTCTTCAGAAGTCTGGATAGCTGCATGACGGAATTGTCGCAAGATCAGAGCGTCTCGGCCAGCGTGGAGAATGCATCCGTCAATTTCCGCGTGATTTCACCGGGCTTATCTTGGCCCAGCGCCCGGCGCTCGATCCGGCAGACGGGCATCAGACGCATGATGCTGTTGGTCAGGAAACACTCATCGGCGTCGAGCAAATCGTTAATCGATAGGGCACGTATCTGGACCTCGACCTGAGCCGCGGCGGCCAGTTCGAGCATGGCTTGACGCGTGACGCCGGGGAGGGCGGCCGACTTCGGATACGGCGTCTTGGCGGCGACGGCCGGATCGTTCAGATCGGCCGGCGTCGGCGGGGTCAGAAGCTTTTTGTCTTTCACCACAAAGACGTTGCTGATGCTGCCGGATTCGAGGTAGTTGTGGACGTTGAACCAGAGGGCTTCGCCCGCGCCGCGGCTGTTGGCCGCCCGAAGGGCGGAAAGCCGCGAGAAATAATTCAGCGTCTTATGCCCGGCCTGAATGTCGTAGGGATTGAGCTTCTGCTCATCCAGGACGATGACCGTCATTCCCTTTTCGTAATACTCGCCGGGGTACGGCTCGAGATGCGTGGCGGTCAGAAAGACGGTCGGCTCGAGGCGCAGGCCGTGCACGGGATCGTGCCGGGCGGCGCCGCGGGTGACGGTCAATCGCAAGCGGGCATCGGCCAGTTGGTTTCGCCGCAGAATCTCCCGCACCGCCTGCCGCAGAACATCGTCGCTGTATTGCAGGGGGATAAACAGAGCTTCGCAGGAATGGCGGAGTCGCTGCAGGTGCTGGTCCAAGCGGAAGACGTTGCCGCGATCGGCCCGCAGGGTCGTGAAGACCCCGGCGGCGTGCAGCAGGCCGGTATCCCGCAGGGGGATCGACGCCGTCGATTCTTCGGCGAAACCGCCGTTGAGCCACAGATCGCTCATACGCTTACTCTAGCACGGCCGTCTGCTCGATCCCCAAAGCAGCGAACATGGCGCGGGCCTTGACCAGGGTTTCTTCATATTCTTCGGCGGGATCGGAATCGGCGACGATGCCGCCACCGACGGGGATGCGGACCAGGCCATCCTTGACGATCATGGTGCGGATGGCGAGGTTGAACTGGATGGAGCCGTCGGCGTCGAGGTAGCCGATGGCGCCGCAGTAAGGGCCGCGGCGCACCCCTTCCAACTCGTCGATGATCTGCATGGCGCGAATCTTGGGTGCGCCGGTGACGCTGCCGCCGGGAAACGTCGCGGCCAGCAGATCGACGAAGCCCACGTCGTCGCGCAAAACGCCCTCGACGGTGGCGACGCCGTGGTAGACCGTGGGGTGCTCCTCGATCACCCGGGGCTGCGTGACTTTGACGCTGCCGATGCGGCAGACTCGGCCGAGGTCGTTGCGCTCCAGGTCCACGATCATGTTCAGCTCGGCCTGGTCCTTGATCGAATCGCGCAGAGCGACGTCCATGCCGGCGCGCCTGGGTCGCGTGCCCTTGATCGGGCGCGTGATCACGCGGCGGTCGGGCGTAACGTGCAGGAACAGTTCCGGCGAATTGGAAACGATGGCGAAATCCTGGTAGCCCAGATACGCGCCGTAGCACGCGGGGGTCTGCAGGACGAGCCGCTGATAGACCATCGACGGATGGATCGCAAGGCCGCAGGTGAAGCGCTGGGAGAGATTGACCTGGAAGATGTCGCCGGCGGCGATGTAGTCGATGGCGCGACGCACGGCCGATTGGTATCCATCGCGCGTGAAATTCGACGTCAGCGGCGCATCGCTGGCGCCGTAGGCGGGGTCGGCGGCGGGGGAGGGGTCGGATGCCGGGCGGCAATACGTGAAGACGAACAGCGGCAGGTGCAGATCGTCCACCGCGGCGGCCGGCAGGTTTTCAAACAGCCGGCCGGCGTCGTAGCTCAGATACCCGATCCAGCGCCCGCGACCGGGCCAAACGGTCTGCGACATCCATCTCAGCGCTTGCAGCGGGTCATCCCACTGGCGAAGAATGCTGGAGCCGACGTGGGCGGTGCATTGCAGCGTCGCGGCGTCGCAGCGGAGGGTGCACACGCTCTGCAGGAATCCGGTGACCCACGGCTCGCCGGCTTCGGTGCGCTGCGGCGTGCTGGAGAGATTGATGCGCGGATGGAACACGGCGGGATTGTATGGCCATGCGGGAGTTTTGGAACTGGACACCGCGCGGGCATGGCGGTCAAATGTGCGAGGTTTTTTGAAACGGCTGGACATGAGCGTCCGCGCTGAACTGATCGACCGCATCCATTCCCACGCCCGCCAGGTTGCGCCCGCGGCGATCGAGGCGTTTGTCAATCGTCTGGGGGAGGACTATGTGCGGGCATTCGACGCCGCCGCCATTGCCAAGCACGTGGCGGCACTGGCGGGGTTGTCGGCGGAGAAGCCGGTGGCGGTGCTGTTGGAGGAGCGGGAGGGCGGGCTGATCGAGTGCACGGTCCTGGCATTCGATCATGACTTTGAGTTTTCCAGCATTACCGGGGTGATGGCCGGGACGGGATACAGCATCGAGAGCAGCAATGCGTTCACGTTGCGGCCGGTGCGGACCGGCCCAGCGGCGCGGCGGCCGGTGCGGCCGCGCGTGGCCGTTCGCCGCCGCGATCCCATGCAGAATGCGGTCATCCTGGACCATTTTCGCGGCAGGCTGCTGGGCCCGGTGCGCGATTTCCGCCGATGGTCGAAAATCTTCGAGCCGGCGATCGTCGAGGCCATCGGGCTGTTGGATCAGGAGGATGAGCCATCCGTCGAGCGGGCCAAGCGGTTGGTGAACGAGCGGGTGACGCAATGGCTCAAAGCGCGGCGGGCGGCGCACCGCGGCGAGGATTTGATGGCGTTGGACGCCGCGGTCGAGCAGTTGCCGCAGGCCACGCGGCTGGTTCTGCGCGCCCCCGATACACCGGCGTTTTTGTACGCGCTGAGCACGGCCCTGTCGCTGCATGGCTTGCAGATCGACAAGACGCGGGCGCGCAGCGACGGCGGGCACAACATCGACGAGATCGACCTGGTCGACGCCTACGGCAAGCCGCTGACCGACCCCGACCGCGTGGAGCAACTTCGTGGATCGGTGCTGCTGACCCAGCAGTTCGCCTATTTTCTGGACCAATCGCCCGATCCGTTCACGGCGCTGGGGCGGTTTGAAAAGCTGTCGGAAAAGATTGTGCAGGCCCCGAAGCGCGGCCAGTGGCTGGAGCTGCTGGCCAACCCGCTGAGCATGGCGGATTTGGCCAAGGTGCTGGGGGCCAGCGACTATTTGTGGGAGGATTTCATCCGCTGGCAATCCGATGCGCTGCTGGAGGCGTTTGAGCGGCATGCGCGCGGGCGCGACCTGGCGCCTCCCCTGCGCACGTTGCCGCACCGGTTGGAGCAGGCGCTGGCGGGGGTCAAACACTTCGAGGAGCAGCGCGACCGGCTCAACCGCTTCAAGGATCACGAGCTGTTTCTGATCGACCTGAATCACATCCTGAGCGGGGGCGATCCGGACGCGGCGTTTTTGAACCTCTCCGAGCGTCTGGTGTTTTTGGCGGAAAACCTGGTGGCGGCGGCCAGCCGGCTGGTGCACGAGGAGCTGGTGCGGCTTTACGGCCGGCCGCGCACGGCCGCGGGCCGCGACGTGGGATTTGCCGTCTTCGGGCTGGGCAAGCTCGGCGGCGTGGCCCTGGGGTACGCCTCCGACATCGAATTGCTCTTCTTGTACGACGAAGAGGGCAGCACCAGCGGCGGCACGCGCGGGTCGCTGGACAACGGCGAATTCTTCGCCATCCTGACGCGCGAAAGCTGCGCGTACATCCTGGCCAAGCGAGAGGGGATTTTTCAGGTGGATCTCCGACTGCGGCCCTTCGGCACCAATGGGCCGCTGGCCAGCAGCCGGCGTCAGTTCGCCCAGTACTACGGTCCCAAGGGACAGGCGCATCCGTTTGAACGCCTGGCCCTGGTGCGCTTGCGCTGGATCGCCGGCGAGGCCAAGCTCGGGTTCGCCATCGAGCAATTGCGCGATCAACTTTTGTACGACGGTCCGCCGTTGGACATGGCGGCGGTGTGGGAGATTTCGGGCAAGATGCGCTTACAGCACACCAAGGACGGGCGGTCCGGGCAGCTCAATTCCAAGTACACGCCCGGCGCTTTGGCGGACTTGGAGGAGACGGTGCAGCTCCTGCAGGTGATGCATGCCAAGGATGCGCCGCAGCTTCGCACGCCGCGGCTGCACGAGGCGATCCGCGCCCTGGGCCGGGCGCAAATGCTTTCTGCCGCGGAATTCGAGACGCTGATGGGGGCGTATCAGTTCCTGCGCCGCCTGATCAACGCGCAGCGCATGCTCCGCGGCTCGGCGCGCGATCTGTTCCTGCCGCAGCCGGGCGCCGAGGAACTGCTGCATCTGGCGCGGCGGATGAATTATCTGCCCGAAGAGGAAAGCGGCGACGTGGGGGCGATGCTGCTGGCGGATTTCCAGCGGCAGACCAAGGCGGTGCGGCAGTTCATCCGCGGGCGGTTTGGAAGGTAGAGGGGGGCGGGGCTTGGTGGGCGGGGAAATCTCTTTTTCCGCGGACCGGCCCGAGGACGGGCCGGCTCAGTTTCGAGGTCGCGCTGGTTTGTCTTCAGGATGATTTCATGCAAAAAGGAAGCCCCGCATGTACATGCGGGGCTCCGTATTCTGCGATTCGCTGACTCGAATCAAATGTCGTAGTACAGCATGAACTCGTACGGGTGCGGACGCAGACGCATCGCATCCACCTCGTTGACGGTCTTGTAGTCGATCCAGGTGTCGATCACGTCGGAGGTGAACACGTCGCCCCTGAGCAGGAAGGCGTGATCCTTCCTCAAGGCGTCCAGGGATTCGGCAAGCGAGCCGGGCGTCTGGGCGATGTGCTTGGCTTCATCGGGTTCCAAGTCATAGATGTTGACGTCCAGCGGTTTGCCGGGATCGGTCTTCTTCTCGATTCCGTCGATGGCGGCCATGAGCATGGCGGCGAAGGTGAGGTACGGATTGCAGCTTGGGTCGGGACAGCGGAACTCGAGACGCTTGGTCTTGGGCGAGGCGCTGTACATGGGGATGCGGATGGCGGCCGAGCGGTTGCGCCGGCTGTAGGCGAGATTCACCGGCGCCTCGTAGCCGGGAACCAGGCGCTTGTAGCTGTTGGTGGTGGGGGCGGCAAAGGCCAGGACGGGAGCGGCGTGCTTGATGAGCCCGCCGGCGGCATGAAGGGCCATGTCGCTGAGGCCCGCGTATCCCTTGCCGGCAAACAGCGGCTTGTCCGCCTTCCACAGGCTGAAGTGCACGTGCATGCCCGAGCCGTTGTCCTGGAAGAGCGGCTTGGGCATGAAACAGGCGGTCTTGCCGTATTTGCGCGACACCATCTTGATGATGTACTTGTATAGCGTGAGCTTGTCGGCCATCTCGACCAGGGGGGAGAACTTCATGTCGATTTCATTTTGCCCGCCGGTGGCCACCTCGTGGTGCTGCGCCTCGATCTCGATGCCGCACTGCTCCATCAGAAGCATGCACTCGGTGCGGATGTCCTGCAGCGTGTCGCTGGGTGGAATGGGAAAATAGCCTTCCTTGTAGCGCAGCTTGCTGCCGAGGTTGGGCTTGTCGCCGTCCTTCTCGCGGCCGGAGTTCCATATGCCTTCGATCGAGTCGATGTGGTAGTACCCCTCGTGCTGGTTTTGGTCGTAGCGGACGGAGTCGAAGATGAAAAATTCGGCTTCGGGGCCGAAGTAGGCCACGTCCGCCAGACCCAGGGTCTGGACGTACTTGAGCGCCTTGCGGGCGATGTTGCGCGGGTCGCGGCTGTAATCTTCCTTGGAGACAGGGTCCTGGATGTTGCAGATCATGACCAGCGTCGGATCCTTGGCGAAGGGATCGACGAAGGCGGTGGTGGGGTCTGGGATGACCAGCATGTCGGACTCGTTGATGGCCTGCCAGCCGCGGATGGAAGAGCCGTCGAAGCCCAGGCCGTCCTTGAACGCGTCCAGGTCGATGCAGTGGGTTGGCACGGTAAAGTGCTGCTGCATGCCGGGGAAGTCCATGAAGCGCAGGTCTACCGCCTTGATTTGCTTGTCTTTGATCAGCTTTAGAACTTCCGCCGGAGTTTTTGCCGCATTCACGGTTGATCCTTTCTGTGTATTAGACCTTGTGAAGAGACACCGATGGCCCGCGCGCCGCCACGCCCATAGGCCGCAACCTCCCTAGGAAAGCTGCAACGCGCAAGTGCAAAGCCGATGCCACGTGCACAAGCCGCTCGCTGGCGGTTGGAACGCGGAACATTTATCCAGAAAAGGGCGGCGAGTCAATGCATCGGGCGTTGCCGAACAGCGCGCGACAGGTGCGCAGGACTTAAGCATCCGGTGACGGGGGCGGGGGGGAATGCACAGGAATTGGCCGGCCCCCAACGGGCGCCACCGGAATTGTCGCAAATCCCGCGGATTTATGGATTTTGACGCTCCCTCAGCACGCGGTTAGCATACGCCGCTCGTCCCCAAGCCGATCGGCCGCTCGAACAAGGAGATGGGTCATGACCCCTCAGGACGTCGTTAGGCTTTGCAAGGAAAAGAAGGTCCAATTCGTGGATTTGCGATTCATGGATTTCCCGGGCCTTTGGCAGCACACCACCTGCCCGATCAATGAGTTGACGTTGGAGAGTTTCGAGCACGGTTTCGGGTTCGACGGCAGCAGCATCCGCGGCTGGCAGGCCATCAACGAGTCGGACATGCTCCTGGTGCCGGTGGCCAGCACGGCCAAGATCGACCCCTTCATGCTACACACGACGTTGTCCATCATCTGCGACGTGCGCGACCCCATCACCAAGAAGGAGTATTCGCGCGATCCGCGCTCGATTGCGCGAAAGACGGCATCCTATCTGAAGAAGATCAAGCTCGCGGACGTGGCCTACTTCGGGCCGGAGCTGGAGTTTTTCATCTTCGATCAGGCGTACTACGACCAGGGGATCAATTTCGCCAAGTATTACGTGGGCAGCCGCGAGGGCATCTGGGGCCGCGGGGATGAGGACGCGAGCAATCTGGGCTACAAGGTGCGGCTCAAGGAGGGCTACTTCCCCACGCCGCCCATGGACACCATGCAAAACATCCGCAGCGAGATGGTGGCGACGCTGATCGAGCTGGGCATTCCGGTGGAGGCGCATCACCACGAGGTGGCCACCGGCGGCCAGTGCGAAATCGACATGCGCTACCAGGACCTGGTGACCATGTCCGACAACGTCATGATGTACAAATACGTCTGCAAAAACGTGGCGGCCCGGCACGGCAAGGTCGTCACCTTCATGCCCAAGCCGCTCTTCCAGGACAACGGCTCGGGCATGCACGTGCATTTCAGTTTGTGGAAGGGGGACAAGCCGCTGTTCGCCGGGAACAAGTACGCCGGCCTGAGCGAAATGGGCCTGTTTGCCATCGGCGGAATCCTCAAGCACGCCGCCGCCCTGTGCGCCTTGGGCAATCCGACCACCAACAGCTACAAACGCCTCGTCCCCGGCTACGAAGCGCCGGTGAATCTGGTGTACAGCAGCCGCAACCGCTCGGCCGCCGTCCGCATCCCCATGTACAGCGAAAATCCCAAGACCAAGCGCATCGAGTTTCGCTGCCCGGACAGCTCCTGCAATCCGTACCTGGCGTTCAGCGCCATGGTGATGGCCGCCATCGACGGCATCGAAAACAAAATCGATCCCGGCGAGCCGCTGGACAAGAACATCTACCACCTGACGACCGAGGAGTACGAGGGGATCGACTCGGCGCCGTCTTCGCTGGAGGAGGCGTTGGAGGCGCTGGAAAAGGATCACGAATTCCTGCTCGAGGGCGATTGCTTCACCGCGGACGTGATCCACTACTGGGTCAAGTACAAGCGCGAGAACGAGGTGGATGCCATCCGCCAGCGCCCGCATCCCTACGAGTTCTGCATGTATTTCGACATCTAAAGCGCGTCACTGCCCGAAATGCACTGGCCGATTGCCACGATTCCCTACCCGCTCATCAACCCGGTGATTTTTCACCTCGGCCCGATCCAGATTCGCTGGTACGGCGTGGCGTACCTGGCGGGGTTTTTGCTCGCGTATTTCGTGCTGGCGCGACTGGCCAAGAAGGGCGTGTTGCGTATGCCGGCGGATTGGCTGGGCGATCTGGTCGCCTGGCTGGCGTTGGGCGTGGTCGTCGGCGGACGCGCCGGGTGGTGGATCTTCTATCATCGCGATGAGGGCGGCAACGAGCCCTGGTGGGAACCGTTTGCCATCCAGCACGGAGGCATGAGCTTTCACGGGGGGCTGATCGCCGTGCTGATCGTGCTGCTGGTCTGGTCGCGCGCGAAGAAGCTGTCGTTCTTGAACCTGGCCGACGGCATGGCCCTGGTGACGCCGATCGGGCTGTGCCTCGGACGCATCGCCAATTTCATCAACCATGAATTGGTCGGCCGGCCCACGAAGGTTCCCTGGGCGATGATTTTTCCGGGCTACACGCAGCCGCGGCATCCCTCGCAGCTCTACGAGGCGCTTCTTGAGGGCCCGGTGCTGCTGGGGATCGTCTGGGCGTTGAAATCGTGGAAAAACCGCCGCGACGGCCAAGTCGCCGCGACCTTTGTGGTCGGCTATGCCCTCATCCGCTTTGGCGTGGAATTTACGCGCGAGCCGGATGTGCAGCTTGGGTTCATCGCCTTCGGCTGGCTGACGATGGGGCAATTGCTTAGCATGGTCATCGGCCTAGCGGGCGTGCTCTGGTGGATCGTTCTGAACCACCGGCCCCGGGGCCGGGCAGGGAATACCGTAGGGCGCGATTAGAAGGGAGCAAAACATGAAACGAGCGGGTGGAATGGCGGTCATTTTGGCGCTGCTGGCCGCGGCCGTGATGGCGCAGACGCGCCCGGCGGGACAAAACGGCGCCGATGCCAAGCCAAGCGTTGGTCCGATGCGCGTGGAGCATCTGATGGGGTTCAATTACCTCTACGTGAGCCGCGAGGCGACGCTAAAGACGATTGGACAGGTCTTCGCCGTCGAGCTTCCCAAGTTGATAGCGGCGCTGAAAACCGAGAACATCCAGATGCGCGGGGGGATGATCTCTGTTTATCACGGCCTGACCGCCGACCCGAGCCGGAAGTTCAACGTGGACATCGGCTTTCCCGTGGAAGCAGGGGCGATGGCGCCAGAAGGGTATCAGTTGCTGCCGTTGAGCGACACAAATTGCGCGACGGTGTTGTTCGGCGGCCGCATGGCCGAGATTGGGCAGGCGTATCAACAACTGTATGGGCAGCTCCATGCCCGCGGCCTGCAACCCACCGGAGAGACGCGCGAGTACTACCTGTACTGGGAGGATTTCGATTCGCCCAACAACGTGGTCCTGGTGGCGGTGGTGCTGAAGTAAAACGGGTGGCTTTAGATATATTGCATCAGTTCATCCAGCAGAGGCTGGATGTCGTCGATGTTCAGCGGCTGCTGTTGAGAAAGCCGTTGGTCCAGGTCCTTGAGTTTCTGCTCGACCGCGGCGGGGTACTGCGGCATCATGGTACGGACCGGACTGCTGAGATCGATCATCCACCGTCCGTCCAAACTCTTACAAAGGACAATCTTCTGAAGCCGAAAGTTGGCGGTGGACGCACTCCAACTGCCGTCGGGCTGCTGTTGCCAGGATTGGCCCAGCAATTCCGCCTCGAGGTCGAGCAAAAGGGCGCTGTCGCCGCGGCGCGTGTCGAAGGCATCTGGCCCGAATCGGGCGACGGCCTTTTTGCGCACCAGCTGAGCCAGCACCAGCCGGTGCACAAACGGGCGGAGCACTTCAGTTGTTGGGGCGTTCGTCATGAGGGTCGCGGAGCTGAGGCGGCAAGCGGCGGCCTCGTCGCCGGATTCCACGGCGTTCAAAAAGCTTCGCAGCGCCCCCATGGGCGTGGTCGGGTCTGGGCGAATCGCCGACCAAATCTTGCGCTTCTCCTGCAAGCTGGCGACCGTCGACGATGGGTTCGACTTCTGATCGCGCTGCGGGAGCGCGGCCAGATCCTCAGGGCTTACCTGCGCCAAAAGAGTGACGTTGGGATTGACGGCAAAACCGGCAAACGTTGCCCATTGACGGGCGCGGCGCATGAGCCGCAGTTGATCAAGCGAGCTCCACCCTCCCCAGCCGTAACCTCCGGGCAGCGATCGGCTGAAGACAACGCCTGGCACGCTATCCGTCGACCATCCCGGAGATTCGGCGCTAGCCCATCCAAGCTGATCCGAAATCTTCCCTCGGGTGCTCAGATTAACCGCAAGTCGCTTGGGCTGTGCCTCGTAGATATGCCATTCGATTTTGCATTGGTCGCGGACCAATTGGTGCTTCTTTTGACCCGGTGGGAGGCGATCCAGTTCGGTCCACGGTCCGCTGGGAACTCCCACCGTCAGCTCGGTGTCGCCCGGGGAAATCGGGACAAAGACGTTGTAGGCCAGCGCCGCTGCGGCCGCGGCGGTTGCGTCGCCGAAGCCCAGTTCGCGCAGCGTTTGCGGCCCTGGGGTAATTTGGACGCAGGCCAGCAGGTCTGCGGATGAATCGCCGGCCAGCGGGGGCACCTCGGCCGCGTTCAAGCCGGACACGGCGTTGCCCTGCGGGTCCCACCAGCACAGCGGCCATTGGTTCGGCCGGCTCAGGGCCACGAGCCGCACGACCGTCTGGTCCTCCAACGGTTTGACAAACGCGGCGGGAAGCGAAGCCGGCGGCGAGGCGGCTCGTGCCGACCAAACGCGCGCGGCATCAGCCCACTGACGCGTCTTTGCCGGGCCGTTGAGGCACCACCAGGCCGAGTTGCTCTGACGCACCACGCTGCCGGCCTTGAACGCTTCAAACACGATGAGGTGGTGATGTGCTTGGCCTGAGGGGTCCGCGATGGGACCGATGAACGCCAGCGCATCTCCCGCGGTCAGGTCGCCGTTATAGACCAGTTCGCCGTGGCTGGACTCGCCGCGAGCTTGCAGGCCGACCCCCGACACTCTGAACCAAACAGCCCAGAGCAGGGACAGGTGCAGCCGATCGTCCGCGATGCGTCGCACGGAGCCGCTGGGCCAGACGCTTCCCTCCAGGCTGGCTTGCGGCTGGCCGACGGCTGGGTTCTTATCGTCGTACTGGACTTCCTGCAGGGCAAATTCCAGGCGATTGGGGGTGGGCTCGGCGGCCACTTCCATGGTGAGCGACGCGTTTTCGATCTGGCCGTTGTTTTGGGCAATCATGTTGGCCACGGCCGCGCGCAGAGCGGCGCCATTGCCGAACATCGCGTCGTAAAGCCTGCTGACGGTCTGAAGTGGTTTGCACAAATCGCGGATGGCCTGGGTGCCGTCATCGTTTAAGAGCACGTCCCACTGGGCCAATTGCACGACCCCGGGCGCTTGTGCTTCGAGCTGCGCCTCCGGCGCTGCCGTCGCAGCGGCGGGCGGGGCCGCGGCCGGTTCGGCCGGCGCCGACTGCACCGCCGGTGGAGATGCCTGCGTCAATTCATGCTTCAGCACGATGACGGCCACGGGTGTGCCTGCGGCCAGGGGCAGGGCGGCGGCGGCAATGGCGGCCGCCGTTTTCACCTTCGCCCACATCAGGGCGCTGGCGGCTTTGTGGGCCGCGGCCGCGGCCAGGGAGCCTTTGGCCGCCGCGCCGCCATTGGCGATGATCGCCGACACCAGCGGGGGCGGCGCGGCTTGCGTGCCGTGGGACAGCAACGCGGTTGATAGAGCCGCGATGCCGGGCACGGCCGTCTTCACCGCCAGCATGCCTCGCAGGCGAGCCAACCCCCGATCCACGCGCTTGCGCGCCGCATCCTCGCTGGTGCCCAGTGCTGCGCCGACGTCGCGCAGGCTCAGGCCCCGCAGGTACCGCAGGGCCACGGCCTGCCGGTCCTTTTCCCTCAACTGTGCCAACGCCTCGTCCAGCAGTGGTGCATAATCTTCCCACTGCGGCTGCGGGGCAGGCGAAGTCATTTCGCTGCGCATCTGCGCCGCCCGCCTTTCATGGAATTGTCTTCGCGTCGCCGCGCGACGGGCTTCTCGAGCGGCATACCAAGCCGCCTTAATCAGCCAGCCCGTTAATGGGCTTTTAATCGTTGCGGCCTTACGCGCCAGAAGGACAAAGACCGCCTGCGTGACATCCTCCGCCAACTGCGCGTCGCCGCCCGTTTGGCGCCGCGCCGCGGAATAGACCAGGTTGGCGTTTTGGCGCACCAATTCCGCAAACGCCGCTTCGCTTCGCTGCGAGGCATAACACCGGAGGAGTTCCTGCTCGGTCATAGGCTTTTATAGTTATACGGCCGGAGGGCACGCACAGCGGACAATTATCAAAGAAGTTGCCAGTTGCGCCCTTGCTGGAAACGCGAGGGCGCCGGCTTTGTCTTTTCCAGCCGCTAGCCACTAGCTACTAACGGGGCGAATGGGTCGTCGTTGGAGCGGAAGACGGGGCCGGGGCGGCCTGCAATTCTTCCAGCAGCGTGGCGGTGGCTTCGACGTCGACGCGGCGGTTCATGCGCTGGGCGTCGGGGGTGTATTGCCGCTGCGTGAGCGGCTCGAAGGTCGAGCATCCTTCGACGCGCAGGATACGCGGGTCGACTTCCTTTTCGGTCAGGTAGTCCGCCGCCGCCTGGGCGCGGCGCAGGGACAGGTCCATCTTCTGCTGGGCGGTGGCGTTATCGGGCAGATCATCCAGAGAGGTGTGCCCCTTGACCAAGACGATGTTGCGATGTCCGCGGATGACTTCAGCCACCGCGTCCAGTTCCTGCTTGGTTTGGTCGGTCAGGGCGAAGCTGCCGCGGTCGAAGAGCATTTTGCCACCCTCGGTGGCCTGGTTGGAGGGCCGGATGCTGGTGACCTCGGGGTCGCTGCCCTCGGCGCCTTTGGGTTGCAGCAGGATTTTTCCACCGTTGCCCGGGCCGTTCATTCTCGACTTGGACAGTCCGTTGAGGATCATCTGCACGTCGACGGGGTCCCGGCTATTGGGGTTGGGGATGTAACCGAAGGCTTCGCGGATGGCGGCGGCGACCCGGACCCAGTCCTCGTTGGCGGTGCCCTCCCCTTTTTTCCCCGGCGCCGGCTTGAGCACCCACAGGATCACGAAGAACCCCATCATGAGCATCACCAGGTCCGCGAAGGTGAAGATCCATTCCGGGCACTCCTCGCAGTGGCATTCCTTCTTTTTGCATTTGCAGGCGGCCATGCGGTGGTTCCAGGCGGGTGAAGATCAGGCGGCCTTCGGCAACGCCGCCTGCTGTTTGTTGCTCAGGAAACTCATCAACTGCATTTCGACGACACGCGGATTATTGCCGGCTTGAATGCTCAAGATGCCCTGGAGCATGATCTCCTTGGAGAAAGCCTCCTCCTGGCTGCGGAAGCCGAGCTTTTCCGCGATGGGCCCGGCGACCAGGTTCTGCAGGATGCAGCCGTAGAGGGTTCCGGTCAGGGCGATGGCCAGGGCCTGGCCGATCACCCCCGCGTCGCCGGCGAGATTGCGGAACATCGCCACCTGGGCGATCAGCGTGGCCATCAATCCGAAACCGGGACCGAACTTGGCCAGGGTGTGAAACAGGTGCTTGCCGTGCTTGTGGCGTTCGGCCATCGATTCGATCTCGATGCGGAGGATGCGCTCGATGATCTCGGGATCGGTGCCGTCGATGGTCAATTGCAGTCCGCGACGCAGGAACGGGTCCGGCGCATCGCGGGCGACGGATTCCAGCGCCAGCACGCCGTCGCGGCGGGCGGTCTCGGCGTACTGGACCATGTCCTTAATGACGTGCTGGATGTGCTGCTCTTTGTTCAGCGCCCATTTTTTGAGGTAGGCCACGGCCGAGGTGACCGAGTGCAGGGGCATGGACAGCATCGCCGCGCCAATGGAGCCGCCCAGAACCAGGGCGATCTCCGGCGGCTTGAAGTAGGCGCCCATCGCCCCCTCGGAGGCGTGGAACATCGAATACAACACCACACCCCAGGCAAGCAGAAGACCAAAGAGCGTTGCCAGGTCCATGAACTGTCCTTGAAGCCGGCGCGGTCGGGGCGCAACTCGGCTCTAGGGCATTATTTCGGCAAAATCCGCCTTGTGTAATGAAAGTTATTGGACGCGGTGGATTTGGTGCCTGAGCCACACTTGACGCCGATAGTCCCCTGCGGCGGCGCTGTGCCGGCAATCACGCCAACTTCCGCTGGGATCAGTAGTAGCATTCGAGTGCAGCGCCATTTATAAAAACTTATTGCTTTTGCTGGAGGCCATGCGGTAATTTTGAGAAGCTCGGGACGGATCATTTCGCATGGTTTCCGAACAAGAGTCGAGCAATCAGGCCGTGGCGGTCGCCAAGCCAAAGAAGGCTAAACCGGCCAAGAAACGCAAGCCGGCGCAGCTGCCCGCGTTTCACGTCATCCTCTTGAACGATGACGACCATTCCTACGATTACGTCATCGAGATGCTCGGGGTGCTGTTCGCTCACCCGGCCGAAAAAGCGATGGAAATGGCCAAGGAAGTGGACCGCGAAGGACGAGTGATCGTCCTGACCACGCACAAGGAGATGGCGGAGTTCAAGCGGGATCAGATTCACGCCTACGGCACGGATCCGCGCGTGGCCACATGCAAAGGGTCGATGTCCGCGATCATTGAGCCGGCGGAATAGCGGCCCAAGAGCAATTGCTACAGCCATGCCGGCAAGCAGAACAGGGCGATTTGGCCGGCAGCACGCCAGCTTTGGGAGTCACGCAGGATTTGTTGGGACGGCGGGGCCGGCATCAGAGGCGGCACGATTCTGATCGGTTCATTGGCAACCGTCGCTCGCGGCAGGGGGGTTGGCGTCGTCCAGCGCGCTAGCAACACGATCACAACCGCCAGGAAAGCAGCTGCGGCGATTCCTGAGCGTCGCTTCTGCTTGAGCAAGTTCGATACGGCCTGACGCGCCGGCGCGGCCGGAGCTGGAACAGGGGCCGGCGGCGGCAGGGGGCTGACCTGCAGGGACAGGTCAATCGGCGATCTGGGCCGGCTCAGTCTTGCTTGCCGGATTTCCCGCACGGTGGTCGCGGTTGCCGCGTCGGCCAACGGTTGGCGGGCCTCGGCGTAGATGGAATCCCAACTGCTCGAGGCGATGGCCGTCAGCATGTCGTGCAATTCCTCGCGCTGGTAGGCGGCCGGTTCCCTGGGCCGCGGCTGCGGACAGGGCATGTCTTGCGGGCTCTGGCTTTCACCGGGCATCAGAAGGGCAAAACCAGCCAGCGTGCCGGCCAGGGCTTCGCGCGGATCGATGGGTCGCGGGTGGCGGCGCATATTCCGCTCCTGGGGGGTCGGCTCACCGCTGTGGAACACGAATCGCGACCGACCCATGCCCACGATGTCCTTGTCCTGCAAGAGCCGCGGGGCGACGAGCCGCTGGCCGTTGACCACCGTGCCGTTCTTGCTGTTGAGGTCGATTACCAGCCAGCCCTGGGGGCTGTGTTCGATTCGGCAATGGCGGCGCGACAGTTCGATGTCGCGCACGGCCAATTGGCAGTCCGGGGCTCGGCCGAGCACCGTCGAGCCGGAGAGCTCCCGGCATTCCACGTCCTGGTGACTGGAGGTGACGACGATGTAGGGCATGGGCGAAAGCCTGCGCCGCCGCTTTTATTGGGCAGATAACGCCGGCTAACGATGGTTATCGAACTAACCGTTGTCCCGGCCACAATTTTCATTTCGAGGATGTTGCGACAATTCCCGCGCCGGCGATGACTCGCGCAACGGCAAAGAGTTACATTGGAGATGTGCGCGGGTGCGCGCGCTCATGGCGCGCAAGAAAAAACGTGCAGCTTTCGCTGCGATGGGGACTTGCGCGCGTTTTGCATTCAATTTCGAAAAATATTTTTCCTCCATGTCCGGCAACAGACTGGGATTGGGCGAGGTTTGTTACGCATAAGTGTATTGACGGCAATTGCTTGCGCACCATGGCGAATCGCCAAAATCGGACGAATTTCGCGTAAGCTGCCGGCTGGTTTTGGGTTACGAGAAAAATGGAAAAAACCTTCACGTCTGAGGTGGGGCGGTGTGAAGGTTTTGGCGAGGTGTCACTTGGCCAAGCGGCTTCCGTCACTCGTTGAATCAGCATTTTCGCTCGCGATACGCTTCAAGATGATCTCTGCGGCGTGCTTGGCCTCTTCTGGTCCATGCAGACCTAAAATCCTTTCACGAATGCCGTCGTCCTGCTGAACAAACCAGCGCATAAGGCGCGAGGCAAGCGTGTAAGGCTTCATGCCCATCTGGTCACTAATGGTCTCGAAGGTCTTGACCGTCTTTTCTCTCAAGTTGACGTGGAGAAGAAGGCGGCGCTTGGCCACTTTCATATTGTGCTCCATTGCCACTGGCCTACCGATCGGCAAATGTGCAAGCAGCGGGATTCGGCAAGCACCTGTTGAGCAGCATTTGCTGCCTGGTCGGGCGGGATTGCTCCCACGATGAGTTGACGAAATAGTGGGGGCTGCCGACAAAACCACCTGATCAATCGAGCCATCAAAGTGTTTCTTGGCATACTGAGCTGCCAAGAAAGCCCCTCAAGCTCTTGCCCGGCCTTCGCTGAAAGCTTGATTCGATACAAAATGCGCTTTCGACCGGGTATATCGTTAGCCATATGAATAATCCCAAAAGAGCAATGGATTCAGCACGGTATTTTAGCAGGTTTCGTATTATGCTCCCAATTCAAATCGCATCAACACCTTTTCCAGCAGATCTTGCTGGATTGTTGGGCGATTAACCGCCGCAGGAGTAAACGGTAGGTGGACTTCAAATCCCGGTCCATCTGGCGGGTGGGGCTTTACGCTAAGATTGCCTCCATGGTGGAAGGCGACAAAAAAGGCGCCGAGAAGATCGAGGCCGAGGTCACCCGTGTCGTCGTCCGGAGGTCCGAATGCCGAAAACAGACGCGCGACTTTCTGCTCGTCCCACGATGGGCCTTCGCCAGCGATGAGGATGCGCAGGCCGGGCGTATCCCACACCTTGATCCTATCGGTGGCGTGAATCAAAAGCCGACCGTTCGGTCGGTTATACTGTGCCGTCCGCTCGATCAATGTCGTGAGCATACGTCTAAACAAATTGCGATCGACCTTGAACATTGGCAACTCTGCGCCGATATCGACAACCAAGTCGAGCGACGTGATGCCCTTGCCCGCATTCTCCACCTTCTTCGCCGCTTCGCCGATGACTTCCTCCAACTCGACATCATCCGTAAACGCGTAGTGGGGTTCCGCGACCGCATCGGACACTTGCTGGATCATCCGCATGGCGTTTTCTGCTTCGTGCTTGGCCAATCTCCACAAATCGGTCCAGTACTCCGGGTTTTTCGCCATGCGTCCTTCGAGTTCCTTCTGGATCGCATCGGGCATCTGGTCGAGGTATTGCTGCAAACCCGCCATCGAATTGCGGAGACGATAGCTGAGGCTTGCTGCCAGAACCGTCAGGCTCTTCACTCGGTCGGCCAGGATCAGGCGCTGTATGACCGACAGCTTCTCGTGGAAAAGGAGATCTCGCTCCTGCTGGACAATGAAGAATTCCAAAGCCCGCATGAGCAGCACACGCAGGTCATCCATATCCCACGGCTTCACGACGTACTTATAAATCGCGCCGCGGTTGACCGCCTCAATTGCCGATTGCAAATCGGAGTAGGCTGTGGTGAGGATGCGGATGATGCCAGGATGGCTCTGGCGCAATTCGTCAAGCAGATTCACACCCGTCTTTTGCGGCATGCGCTGGTCGGTGATGACGACGCCGATGTTGTCGCCATGCTCGGCGATCACTTTCTGGGCTTCATCCGCGCCACCGGCCGTCAGCACGTTGAAGACGGGCTCGAAGATCTGCCTGAATAACTTGAGCGGTTGAGGCTCGTCATCCACGTACAGAACTGCAAACTTCTTGTAGTCATATTTTGTGTTCATGCAGTCATCTCCGGGACATCCAAGGACAGATCGAATGAAACACAGGTCCACTGACCTTCACTGCTCTCGATTCGCAGCGTACCGCCGTGGTTGCGAATTATGGTGTGGCAAATACTCAATCCCAGCCCCATTCCCTGACCGACGTCTCTGGTGGTGAAGAAGGGCTCCGTTACGCGAGTAAGATTTATTTCCGGAATGCCTACGCCGTTGTCCTGAACGGTGGTGACCAGGCGGTTTTGATCGACGCGTGTCCGCACGACAACCGCGGGAGTTCGCTCGCCAGCGGCTCGGACGGCCATCGCCGCGTTGGATAGAAGGTTGATGAAAACGTGTGTGATCTGGTTCTTGCTGCCCCGCACCAGGGAATCGCCGATGTTCTCACGTCTTATGGAAAGATCGCCAAGGTCGTGCGCCAGCATACGCTCGGCGGCGGAAAGTGCCGATTCAATCGTAAATCGCTCATCTGCGACATCGTGGTTGGGGTGCGCGAAGCTGCGCAAGTCCGTTGTGACCGTGCGGATTCGCTTCAGGGCGGTCTCTAACTCGCTCAGATATTCGGCCACGGAGTCAGTCGGGTTCTTCTGGCGAGCGAGGTGCAGGGCCATCAGTGCCGCGTTCAGCGGATTGTTGATTTCGTGGAGGATACCGCCCGAGAGCCGGCCCACTGCATTCATCTTCTCGCTTTGCACAAGTTGGACTTCGGTTTCCTGCAACTTCTGTATTGTCAAAGCCAGTTCCGCATTGCGGTTGCGAAGTTCCTGTTCCAGTTCAGCGGCTCGCATCAGATTAGCCACCCGAGTGGTCAATTCGGATGTGCTGAATGGCTTTTGCAGGAAATCATCAGCGCCGTAATTCAGCGCAGTGAGTTTCGATTGCTCATCCGTACGTGCGGTGATTAAGACGACTTTAGTCTGTCGAAGATCGGGGTCACATTTGATCTCCTTGCAAACGCTCAAGCCGTCCATTTCGGGTAGCATAAGATCGACGAGAACAAGCTCGGGCCGGTGGGCCTTAACGGCATTTAGGCCGCGCAGTCCATCCGCCGCCTGCCGCACGCGGTAGGAGGAGCACAGGAGCGACACGACGAATTTACGGAGGTCTGGCTCGTCTTCAACGACCAGGATTGTTTTTGTTCCCTGGCCGGTGACGCCGGATAGCTCGTCCCGTTCCAGAGGTGAATGCGGATTGACGATCAATCGATCGGCTTCCTGATACAACCGCACGACGGGGTCAGCATTGTCGCTAGCTGGAATCACGACCGGGCTGAGGTTGCTTTCAATTGGGAGTCGGACTGTGAAAGTCGCCCCTTTGCCTTCCTCGCTGGTGGCGGTGAGAGTTCCGCCGTGTTCCTGAATTAGTTCGCGAGCAAGCGCCAGGCCTATCCCGACTCCCTGAAATCTTCGCGTGGACGAGCCGTCGACTTGCCGGAAACGATCGAAAATATGCGGCAGATCTTTCGCGGGAATGCCAATGCCGCTGTCTTGGAATGTCAAAAGAGCGTCATGATTCTCGCACTGCAGGTCGACGGTGATCGCTCCGCCGGGCGGGGTAAACTTGATGGCATTGGTGAGCAGATTGAGCACCACTTTCTCAATTGCCGAAGAATCCACAGAGAGGAGGACCGGCGACGAGCTTCCGACATAAGCCAGCTTGAGATGTTTTTGCGTCGCCAGGTGCCGCATGGAATCGACGGTTGCCCGGACAAATCCAGCCAGATCGATGTTTTCGCGCCTCTTCGGGCCAGGGCGTTCGTCCAGTCGAACGATTTCCAGAAGATCGTTGATCAGCTTCAAGAGCCGCAGCGCGTTTTGGCGAATGATGGCCAAGGTGCTCGCCAGTTCATCGGTCAAAGTGGCGCGATCGCTCAGCAGTTGGTCCGTCGGTGCCAGAATCAAGGCTAATGGGGTGCGTAGCTCGTGGCTGATGTTGGCGAAGAACTCGCTTTTCAGCCGATCCAACTCCGCAAGCCTGTGGTTGCGCTCGTCGAGTTCCTGTCGCAGCTTGAAATCGCGCAGCCGCCGTAACGATGTGTAGTGGCTGCTGCAAAGGCAGATCAACGTCGTGATGGCGATGAAGTAGAGGTTGTTGTAGATGGTGCTGGCGTTCACCACAATATGGGTCGTTCGGGCGTGGCCCACGCACGCCAGGAGATAAAGGAGCAGGGTCGTGCCGCATACGACCGCAGCCTCCTTCAATGTGTATGGCATCAACTGGCACGCAACGATCAGCACCAGATTGAGGCCGGCGTAGTAGGGAGAAGTGCTTCCCTCCGTGGCATAAATCATCCAAGAGATCGCGACCGCGGGCAGCAGTGGCCATATCAGCCCAATGGCGTTCAGCCGTTCCCTTGCAAAACGACTGCCAAGGATGAGATACAGGGGTGCCACTGCTAAATCGCAGAGCAGGCGACCAAAGATGAGGAAGCTGACGAGATGGCCGGGATACACGAACCAGTCAAGCCCCGACCCCAGCGGCATGCAAATAAGCACCAGGATGCAGCCAATCCGAGCTTGCTGAATGCGAAAATCCTTCTCGGATTCCTCGTAGGCCCGCATCAATTCCGCAGACTCGGTAACCGCCGAACTGGCGACGCGCGCGCTCATGAATGTCCCTGCTTCGGTTTGCGGATTTCCAGAAAGACATTTACCCCTGTCGCATCGCACCCGATTGTCTGTTCGCCCGTCCCGGGCGGGGCTATGACGCTCATGTCATCCGGCCCCCGGTAAATCAGGTACCATTCAAGCAGATGTTCGAGGAAGTATCGAACGCTGTTCAACGGCGTGACGTTCGTCGCCACGACCAATCCATTGTCGCTCACCCAGGTATAGAATAACTGCAACAGCCGGCAGCAAATTCTGTCGTTCAGGTAATCGAACAAGCCCGCGCAGTAGATCAAATCGGCTGTCACAAACGGTGAGGTTTCCTTACCCAAAGCGCTGCGGGTAGCTTCCTTCAGCAGCTCGTTGATCGACTTGTGGTGGTAGATGATGTTCGGATTGCGTTTGCTTTCAAAGGCCACTTCGGCCAGCTTTCGTCGGGTGTGGGCCAGGGTTTCTTCGTTGAAATCCATTAAATGAAACTCGCACCGGTCCGACAGCGGGTCGTTGCGGATAAATCGCTGTAGTTCCTGGGCGGGGCCGCAGCCGATATTCAACACACGAAGCGGGCGGTCTGTTTTCGTGACGCGGTCGGCTTCGTTGTGGAGGTATACCTGGAGCCGGTCGATGCGATTGCGATGAGCCTGCGCCCCGTCTGAGCGAAGTATCAGAGCGTTGAGAATCTTGGCGTAGGTGGTCGGCCCTTCCAGTGGCTCCCGCGCGATCATGTTCACCATCTCGTAGTCGCCCGCATAGCCCAAAGGCTTGGTGAATGTCCGGTGTACGAAGGGCGAGACGAGCATCAGCGGATGAAGCTGCCGACGGGCAAATGACTTATGGCTAATAACTTCCTCCTCGGGAATTTCCTTTGCCCGCTGCTCGAATCCCGTGAACAACTCTCCCAACTTCGCCTGTAGTCCTCGCTCCACCTCGCACGTAAACGCATACTGATCCTTGATCCTCGATGCGACATCCGCTGTCGCCTCCACCTGGCTTAACCACCGACTCAACTCGGACAGAAACGAACCAAGGCTCGTAACAGACAACTGATAGGTGGGCCTGATAGCGTGCACTGCCTCAAAGTCGCGTACGAACTGCTCGACCTCCTTCTGCAGATCGCCACCCAGAGCGGTGCCTACAAGGTCGGACCATGGGTCGACCAGCGTGGCTGAAACAATGCTCATGAGTCCCGTGGCGACGATGTTGCTTACGACGGCGCGTCCTGAATAAAGCACGCGTTCTCCACGAAGCAGACGCATCTCGCTGAGAACCTCGCTAAGTTGAACGATCGAGTACGGGTTATAGGCTTCAAAGATGATGTGGTGGCGGGTAACGTGCGACAGAGTGCCGCGCGCAGCTACCCCCTGACTGTTTTTGAACGTGACGAGGCCGTCGAAGTCGATGGATTTGTCCGGCAAAATCCCATCCTGAATTGAAACCACCGGAGTATACCCTTCGCCCGGGCGGGCACAATATCGCTACATTTAACGACGCCAATCTGCAAAGGATGTCGCGGTCTGGGCGTGAAGCTTGTTCACTTGGTCAATCCGGCGGAGTTTGGTACATTCTGCAAAATCAGATGAGCCGCCATGCGAAAAGGGAATACAATGGGTAAACGCATTATTATGCGAGTCGAACTGCGCAGCAAATCGAAGGACCAGCTAGATGAGTTTTGCACTCGCACTGGTATGACCAAGGTAGCCGCTGTTTCCCGCCTGATCGACTGGTTTTGCAGACAGTCAGATACGCTACAGGCAATGATCCAAGGCCTGTTCCCGCAGTCCATTGAGTCGAAAGTGGCGGTAATGATCTTAAAGGCCATCGCGGCGAAGAAGGCGAATGCGACGTGATTGAAGGGGACGCCTGCCGTACGACGCAAAGGTTTTCGCGCATCCATCGCCGTTTTCATCCGGTTCTGGGAGGTTTTCCTATTCGCGAGGTTGTTGCCGGCGATCTTAATGCGGCATCAGCTGCTTATTTTGCCCGTTCCCTTCGCCGACTTCGTACGGCTCGGGTTACTTGCTCGGGCCGAATTGGTCTTGGGCGATCTCGACGGCTTTGAGCAGGGCCTTGGCCTTGTTCATCGTCTCTTCGTATTCGCTGGCGGGGACGGAATCGGCGACGACGCCGGCGCCAACCTGCACGTCGTAGATGCCGTTCCTCCAGACGATCGTGCGCAAGGCGATGCAGGTGTCCATGTCGCCGGAAAAATCGAGGGAAACGGATCAGGGGACAGCACTGATTGAAATTGGGAAAATCGCGCAGCGGCTGGCCCTCAAATGCACGCTGCGCGATCCCGGCCGGCCGATGAAGGGAGGTGATGCTCCCTTTCGCGTTCCCCCTTTTGTGTTCCCTGGTGACGAACGTTTTTTTTGGACGTCGGGGCCGGTGGAGCGTTGGGAAGCCGGAAGGGGGGCTGTTATCCGCCGCAGAGCGGTCCGTCGACAGGGAATCGTGCGCGGAATCCGCTGAGAAATCCGGGTTGAAATGGGAAATGCAGGGACCGGTCGGGGACGAGCCGGCTCAGTCTCGAAGTGGGGCCGCCTGGAAGCCGAAAGGAAGACCCCGTTATGGGTCACACCTCCTTATGGGTTCTCAGGCTGCCCGGCTAGACTGCCCCCAACGACGGCGAGTCCGGCGTCGCGTCGACATTCACATGGACGTTGGCGCGCTGAAGCAGCAGCGGCTGAACCATCTGGTGAATCTCGGCGATGGCCGCGCCGACGCTTGTCACGAGATGCACGGGGCCATCGCACGTCAAGCGCTCCAGCGACTTCTTTGGATCAGCCTTACTCGTCCATAGGCCTACCACCGATGGCAACTGCGGGAATCTCGTGTGCAGGCGCTTGCAGAGGTATCGCGAGTGGGCCAGGGCGGCGGGTGGAAGCGCCGAGATGCAGACGGCCCCCGCCTCATGCTCCTGAACCAACTCGAGCATCTCGCTGGCCAGCGACACCTGCGACGCGGCAATCGCCCGCTGCCCTTTGAGTTCCAGAAGCTGCGCGAGCATCAGCCCGACAATCTCGTCGGCTTCATTGTGGGCCGGAAGGCACAGCACGATCACGGTCGGCTCCTTGGGGATCGACGGCCGGATGACACTCGCCGCACCGTCGGGCTTCTCTTGCACTTCGGCGAGGGCAGCGGCGGCGTTCTCGGTTTTCTGCGCGTCTCCCAATTCTTCGATCAGGTCGCGCATCGCCTGGTGGATGAAGGTGTCGCGCTGGGTGTCTACCTGCTCGGTGTGACGATCCCTCTCTGCCATCGCCAGCGCCGGAATCATGACTTCGTCGTAGACGCACTCCAGTCCCCTTTCCTTCCGGTAGTCGTGGAGCAATTCGCCGGCTTCGTCCTGGTCCAGAGAGAGAAGCCGCTGGTACACCCGGACGGATGGCTCCAGGACCTGCTCGTCGCCGAGAATCACGTCCAGGAACTGGAGTTGCGGAACATGCTTGCCCAGCACGACCACGATGACGGTCAACGGCGTGGCGAGCAACAGTCCGATCGGCCCCCACAGCCACGTCCAGAACACCGCGGACACGAGAATCGCCACGACCGACAAGCCCGTGCTCGATCCGAAGAGCCACGGCTCCAGCACGTTGTTTATCACCAGTTCGATTGCCACGTACATGCCCAACGTCGCCGCAAAGACGCCGGCGCTGTTGAACATCGCGAGCGACAGAACCACCGGCACCGCCGCGGCGATAAACGGCCCCAGGTAGGGAACGAATCGCAGGACTGCGGCGAGCAACGCCCATAGCAACACGTTGGGAAATCGCCCTTCGCTCGTGCATGCGCCGATGATCCAAAGCCCGATCCCGACGCAGACGCCGTAGATCCCGTTGATGGCCGACTGCATCAGCAGATAGCGGCTGATGCGTGTCGCGGCGTCGTCCAGCGCCTGCGTGGTCACGTTCAGCCGTCCGTGACCGACGAGCCGAATCATGCGGTCGCGCAGGTCCCTGCGGTTGAACAACATGAAGATCACAAAGACCACGATGAGGCCGCCCGTCGCCAGCGGACCCAGAAGCCGCCCCAGGTAATGTCCGACGATCTGGAGCGGCGAGGACGGCTCGGAGTATTCGCGGACGGGCAAGGGGTTCTGCGGAGAAACCCGAGGCAGCGACGGCATACCCGGGCGGCTGTCGGGCGCCTGGACCAGAGGCGCGACGCCGGCGATCGCCGACGGCGCCGTAGAAGGCTGCGTGGCCGCCATGTTCTTGAGGGTTTCTTCCACACCCTTGGCCGCTTTGGAGAAGCTGCCGGCGGCGGCGCCCTGAAACCGTTGGAATTTGCTCTGTATGTTGGCCCCGTAGTCGGGCAGCTTTTCCGCCACCTCGACAAACTGCCGCTCCACGGTCCAGCCGATCGTGCCGAGCACGGCCAGAGCCGTTCCTACCGCGATGAGGACGGCTGCGATCCGCCCCACCCGACATCGTTCCAGCCATGTCACGGCCGGCGCCAGCACGAACGCGAGCAGAACCGCAACCGCCAGCGGGATGAGCACCTCTTGCGCGAAGTAGAGAATCACAACGCTGGCGATGATGGTCGGCATCAAGCCGAGCTTCAGGCCGGATTTTGTTTCCATCAGTCGCGACACGGTTTGTTACCGTCTCAAGAGCAGACCGATGAGCACGCCGACGCACGCAGCGATAAGAACCGTTCTGTAGGTCGGGGCGTTGGCCTCGTGCCTGGCTCTGGTTTTTTCCTTGTCGATCGCCGCGTTCGTTATCTCTTTCTTTTCGTTCATGATTTGCTCACGTTACAGTGACTCCAGGTATTCAGTCAGATCGCCCATTGCTTCATCTTTGAATCTTTATGGTTCCTCATGGTACGAGTTCCTAAGTCGGAGCCGACGTTCGCGCCGGCTCTTTACGCGTCTCGGTTGCGCGACGGCTCGCTCTGGCCATCACGTATCTTCCGACGGCAAAAGCGACAGGCCGCACGAACGAAGAGATCGCCCGCGTCAGGGTCCCGGGCGCAATAAGTCGCCCGCGGTTCATTCCCAGAAATGCCCCGACCCCGGCTGCCACACCGACCGAGATGAAGGGCCGTCTCCGCATTGGCGCCAGCGGATCGATTGCCTTTGCGGCGTCGATCAATGCCGCCTTGGCCTCGGCCAGCGATGCGTGAGCGGGTTGGGTGACGATTGACATGGCTCACCTCAACAAGCGTCTGACATACAGGATGGCACCCCACGCCAGCGACATCGCGACGACACCCAGGGTCAAAGTTGCGCCGGTCGGCGTGAGCCGTGCAGCAAGAACCCTGAACAGGCTGAACAGAAGAAAACCCAGCCCGGCGACCACGAGACCGAAAATGATCAAACCGAGTCCGGCCGCGACGATGAGGCGCACGAGTTGTCGCTTCAGCGCAACACCTTCGGCCTCGAACAATTCGGTCACCGCCACAAGGAACCGCGCCAGGGATTCCACCGATCACCTCTTCGTCGTGAGCAGCTTGGCCAGGATAAAGCCGATCCCCAGGGCGATCGCGGCGCTCAGCAACGGCCTCTCGCCGATCTTCTGCCCGAGTTTCTCGACCGATTCGACGCCGCAATCCTTGATCTCACCCACGCGATCCTTGAGATCCACGACGGCGGTCGACGCGCGATCCTTAAGCATTTCAGCACCACTTTTGCCCGTGCCAAATGTGTTGTGGAGGAGCTTGGTCACATCGTCGCGCAACTGGGCGAAGCTGCTTTTGAGGGTCTCGAGATCGGACGAGAACCGATCCTTGGGTTCGTCCTTCACCTCCGCATGGTGTTCATTCGTTTTGGTCATCGCTGTCTCCTGTTCGTTGTAAAAGGTTCAGATCGATTGATGGACTAAAGTACGCGTGCGCATTGCTCCGCTCATGCTGGGCCTCGCTTTGCCTAGCGCCGAGATGACCAGTAAGCGTCGGCCTCGGTTTCGAGTCGGTCCAAGCGCGCGTAGTAGTCCGGGAACTCCTTCAGGTGTGCCCAGGCGATCTTGCCTGTTAATACCATGTCGTCGTTGGTGACGTTCGTCTCGGGATCGCGCGCACCGTGCTCGAGCTCCACTTCCAGACCACGGCGGAACTGGTCGAGATCGACCTTCGTCCAATCGAGCCCGAGTTTGCCACCAACCCGCTTTGCCTCGTCGGCGCTGATCTGATGTTGCTGGGCCATGTCGACACCTCTCTGCCGTGGCGTCTTCCGTTCGCGGCAGGTCATGCGGCTCCACGGGCGGCCGGCCACGCGCGCTACGCTCGCGATCAAACGCGCCGATCCCCGTCTGGACCTATGACAGGGGCCTGCGTCCCTGGACAAGACGGATAATGATAACGACTAGGGCTATCACCAGCAGGATGTGGAGCAACCCACCGGCCGCGTGCGATGTGATCATCCCAAGCGCCCACAACACCACGAGTATGAATGCAAAAGTCCAGAGCATGGCAACGCTCCTTTCATTGTGCTTTACCGTTCATCGCCCGTGCGCGATCCGGCAACGCTGCGCGGGCCACGACCGCGCACGGGCTTTGCTCCGAACACACCGTCCAGAAGCTACGGAGCGACGACCTTCATGTTGAAGTCTGCCGAGGTCGGCTCCCCGGTTTCCGGTGTCCCTGTCACATGGACACGATATTCACCCAGGGCAGCGTCCTTGCTCGCGGCAATCCGGAGTTGCACATCAGGCTTGTCGCCCGCTTTGACCCAAACGCTGGTCGGGTCGACGCTGATGCCCTCGGTCGTCTTGATTCTTAGCTTCACGTCCTGCTTGAAGGATTCGCCCCTGTCCAGCGAAACGGTGACGGTTTGCATTTCACCTTGCTTGACATCCGTCCCGAAGGTCGGGACGGCGATCCGGAATCCCTCGTTCTCCGCCATGCCGCCGCCTCGGGAGCCGCTCGATTGGCAGCCGACGAAGGCCGTCAAAGCCAGTGCCATCACGATCGCAATTGCGGTTTTCATCTCTTTTTCCCTTTCTTGAAGATGGACCTTGTTCACGCAACGCAGGGGTTAGTCCTTGCCCTGTATCTTTTCGCCCCTCTTTCGATGTCCTTGCCGGCGCCTTTCCAGGTGTTGCGGCCGGTCAGAGAAAACATACCAACCAACAGCGTCAGCAGCGTCACGGCCACGATGATCTTTCTCGCAGGTTCATGGGGTGTCTCCTTTTCTGACTTGGCTTGTCCTTCATTTTTGTTTCAGATCCTGTACCTTCTTCTGCGCTTCGTTCTTGTCCTGCTGGATCTTGTCCTTGTCCACGGTCACCGTGACGGTGGGCTTGTCGGCGGAGGTGTTTGACGTGAAACGGAACCACCCGCGATAGAGACCCAGGCCGACAACGATCAAAATGAGCACGATCAAAAGGCGCATGGCCAATCCTTTCTCAATTCGCGTGCGCGAAAAGCCTTTGCCGTGTCCAGCAACGGCTGCTCAGAAGCTGCGCGGAATCACGTTGAAGAGCAGGAGCAGCACCACGATCAGCAGTACCAGCCCCATGCCCCCGGTGGGGCCGTAGCCCCAATTGCGGCTATAGCCCCAGGTGGGCAGGCCGCCCATGAGCAACAGGATCACGATTATCAGTAGTACCAGTCCCATATGAGGACTCCTTTCAACGTCTTGAAGCCTGACCGTATAGGTCGCCGAACTCAACGCATCATCACGCAGGAGGCGCTGCCAGACGGGGCGTCAAGCTGTTTGTCCGGTCGCTGGCGCGGATTTGCTGCCACACTTTTCAACGATGCTCCGAGGAAAAAAAAGCCGACGCAACCGAACACATTGGTGTTCAATCACGTCGGCTTACTCGTCACTGGGTCCCCCGGCCACGGCCGGGTTACCCCTCATTTAGTCATCCGACAATCTCGATCAAGTACACTGCTCTGGGCGTCAGTTGAGACTTGGCTCTGACCCCAGCACTATCTCCTCTGATTATCCTACGATTCCACAACCGATAAAGCAAGTGAATACTGGGATTTATCAGGACGATTTAGGGGTTACCGCCGCCTATTTTGCTCGTTCCGGTCGCCGTCGCCGTATGGCTCAAGTTATTTGCTCGGGCCGAATTGGTCTTGGGCGATCTCGACGGCTTTGAGCAGGGCCTTGGCCTTGTTCATCGTCTCTTCGTATTCGCTGGCGGGGACGGAATCGGCCACGACGCCGGCGCCAACCTGCACGTCGTAGATACCGTTTCTCCAGACGATCGTGCGTAGGGCGATACAGGTGTCCATGTCGCCGGAAAAATCCAGGTAGCCGACGGCGCCGCCGTAGGGTCCGCGGCGGCTCTTTTCCAGCTCATCAATGATCTGCATCGCCCGAATCTTGGGAGCGCCGCTGACCGTCCCCACGGGAAGGCTGACGCGCAGGGCATCCAGGGCGGTCAGGCCATCGGCCAGTTCGCCGGTGACGTTGCTGGTGATGTGCATGACGTGGCTGTAGCGCTCGACGGTCATAGTGTCGCTGACGCGGACGGTGCCGATCTTGGCCACGCGGCCCACGTCGTTGCGGTGCAGATCGACGAGCATGATGTGCTCGGCCCGCTCCTTGGGATCGGCCAAAAGCTCCTTCTCCAGGGCGGCGTCTTCCTCGGGCGTAGCCCCGCGCCGCCGCGTGCCGGCCAGGGGACGGCTGGTCACGATGCCCTTGGTCACGCGGCACAAAATCTCCGGGCTGGAACCGATCAGAGTGCAGCCCGGGCTCTTGAGGTAAAACATGTACGGCGAGGGGTTGATGATCCGCAGGGCCCGATACACGTCCAGCGGATCGGCCGCCGACGTGACGCGTAGGCGCTGGCTGGGGACGAACTGAAAGATGTCCCCGGCCTGGATGTACTGCTTGCCCGTCGCCACGGCCTGCTCGAACTGATCGCGCGCGAAATTGCTGGAAAATGGCAGGACCAGTTCGCCGCTGAAGTCGATTTCGCCCAGGGCCGACAGCGGCGGCTGCTGCATGCGCGACACGATGTCGTCGGTGCGCCGGCAGGCATCGCGGTACGCCGCATCCACCGCAACCCCGCCGCTGATGTCGACGTTGGCCACGACTTTGATCGTCTTGTCCACGTGGTCGAAGATGACCAGTTCGCCGTACAAACCGAAGAGCAAGTCGGGCAGCCTTCGATCGTCCTTGGGCGGGTTGGGGAGCTTTTCCCCTTCGTAATAGCGGATGGTGTCGTACCCGGCGTAGCCGACCAGGCCGCCGGTGAAGGCCGGCAGATGTTTGTCCTGGTGATACCGCGCCGGGGGCAGAAGTTTTTTCAGATCCGCCAGGGGATCGGTGGTAGAAAAGTCTTGCGGCGGCTTGCCGGCGTGCTGGATCGACGCGTGCCCCTGATACACCTGGTACACCAGCCGCGGCCCGGAGGCGATGAAGCTGTAGCGCCCGATCTTTTCGCCCCCGATGACGCTTTCCAGCAGAAACGAGTGCTCTTCGCGTCCCAGCACTTCAAACGCCGTCACGGGCGTGAGCCGGTCCGCCAGGAGCTGGCGGTAGACGGGAATGATCTGAGCCTCTTTGGCGATCGCGGCCACCTCGTCGAGGCTCGGGAAATACCGACGCATTTGCGGCCAAGGGTAGAAGGATCAAATCAAAAGTCAAAGCAAGTTCAAAAGCAAAGCCAACCACGGAGGCACGGAGGCACGGAGGCACGGAGGCCAACTCGTTTTCTCAAGCTATTAGTTTCATTCCAAGCTTTAAGATTTGCAGGTTGGTCTACGGAATGAAATGAGCGCCTCCGTGTCTCCGTGCCTCCGTGGTTGCCTTTTGTCTTCGGGGATTGAAAATCGCTGGCAATCCGGCGGGTTTGGTTTAATCTCGTGAAACCATGGCGTTTGAGATCACGGCCACGCGACGGTTTGCAGCCAGCCATCAGCTTCGGCTGTACGATGGATCGTTGGAAGAACTGCATGGGCACGACTGGCAAGTGAAGGTGACGGTGGCGGCCGAGAATCTGGACGCGATCGGCGTGGTCATGGATTTTCACGAGTTGGGGCGGCTCCTGGATGCGGCGATTGGGCCGATGCAGAATCGGCGTTTGAACGACCTGACGGCATTGTCGCAGGCAAATCCGTCGGCGGAGAACGTTGCCCTGCATATTGGGCGGAGTCTGTCGTTGCCGCCGCATGTGCGGCTGGTCTGCGTGGAAGTTTGGGAAACGGCGGATTTTTCGGCGGTTTATCGGCCGTAACGGCGTTGCGGCCCGCTGCCGACGGCCACAGATATTCAATTGACCATCCGTTTTCCGATTAATAGGATTAGCGAGGCCAATATGAAGTGTGAGAAGTGCAACAAGCCGGCTACGATCCATCTGACCGAGATTCAGGGCGGCAAGAAGACGGAGAAACATCTGTGCGAGCAGTGCGCCGCCGAGGCCGAGGGCCTGCCCGTCAAGGCACACACGCCGATCAACGAGCTGCTCACCAATTTCGTGCTGGCGCACAGCGGTTTGAGCAAAGAGCCGGGGACAGCCTGTCCGCAATGCGGGATCACCTGGGGCGAGTTCCGCCAGACGGGTTTGTTCGGCTGCGAGCAGGATTACGCTTTTTTCGACAAGGACTTGTCGCCGCTGTTGCAGCGTGCTCATGAAGGGGCGACGCACCATCTGGGGAAGGTGCCGGCGCGTCAGGGCGGCACCAACGTCCCGGTCAAGCGGCAGCTTGATCTGACCCGTTTGCGAAAAGAACTGGCCCGCGCCGTGGAAGCCGAAGACTACGAGCGCGCGGCAAAACTGCGTGATCAGATCCGCCAGGCGGAAGCCAACCCGGACTCACCATCATGAAGCTGAGCGATCTGACTTCTCAGGCCGGCGAATGGCTCCGCGGCAGCGGACCGATGAGCGAGATCGTCATCTCCTCGCGCATCCGCCTGGCCCGCAACATCTCCGGGCATCCGTTCCTGGCGCGCTGCACGCGGCATCAGCGCCAGGCCCTGGAGCACAAGATTCGCGACACCATTCTGACGGCCAACCTGTCGCTGCGGACGCTCTACGTCGATCTGGAGGCGGCGCCGGAGATCGACCGGCAACTGCTGGTGGAGCGGCACCTGATCAGCAAGCCGCACAAGGATGCCGAGGGTGCCCGCGGCGTGGCCATCGCGGAAAATGAAACCCTGGCCATCATGGTCAACGAGGAGGACCATCTGCGCATCCAGGTGCTGCGCAGCGGGCTGCAACTGGAGGAGGCCTGGGAGCAGATCAACGCGGTGGATGATCAACTGGAAGCGGCCTTGGATTTCGCGTTTCATCCGCGCTTCGGTTACCTGACGGCCTGCCCGACCAACGTGGGCACGGGCATCCGCGTCAGCGTCATGCTGCATTTGCCGGGGTTGAAACTGGCCGGCGAGATCGAAAAGGTGTTCCGCGCCGCCAAGGACATGCGCCTGGCCGTGCGCGGCCTGTACGGCGAGGGGACCGAGGCCACCGGCGATTTTTATCAGGTCTCCAACCAGACGACGCTGGGGCGCAGCGAGGATGACATCATCAGCGACTTTCGCAACGTCGTCATTCCCAAGATCATCGAATACGAGCACCAGGCGCGGCGGGCGCTGATGAGCGAGCGGGCGGTGGCCGTGGAGGACCGCGTGTGCCGGGCGCTGGGGCTGCTGCGTTCGGCCCGGCTTCTGTCCGCGGAAGAAACGCTGGCCATGCTGAGCCACGTGCGCCTGGGGGTGAATCTGGGCCGAGTCAAGGACCTGGATTTGAGCAAGGTGAACGAGCTTTTCCTGCTGACGCAGGACGCGCATCTGCAGAAGCTTTTGGGCAAGAAGCTGGATGAGGAAGCCCTGGCGGCCGCCCGCGCCGACTACGTTCGCCGCCGCCTGGGCGCGGCGTGAACCATTTCTCCAACGCGAAGGCCGGCACGATGCACGCGCCTCTCAAGGAAAAACAGGCCCGCGTCAAGCAGATGATCGACGACCTGCGCCGGCAAGTCGATCTGCTGGCCCGAGTCGTGGATGACAAGGCGGATGGCCACATTCCCGAGTGCGGAAGGGTAAGAATCATCGCCAAGGTTCCCGGCGCCGAAGAACTGCAAGGAAAGACCGGCGTAGCCCTGGCCGGTGGTCCGGATGCCGCGGGAAACTGGACATACACGGTACTGGTGGATTCGCTCAACGAAACCTACGTCTTGCCGGAGTCGGCCCTGTCGTTTCTCGGATGGACGGTTCCACAAGACCAGATGTACGCAACCAGGCCGATCCGGGTCCGCGTGGATAACCAGGGACGCGGCAGCATCGTCCGCAGAGCCAAGAAAAAAACCAGGTGAGCCAAACCGATCCCACAGGCTTGTCTCCGGAGGCATTGCTTCGCTCGCTCCACCTGCCGACCGCAGGCGAATTTCCGTTCATCCCACCCAAACGCTGGCGGCCCACTCAGCCGCTGCACGGACCTTCAACGGGAGGCTATTACGACCGGTTTGCCCGCTTGTGGAAAAAGGGTCGTTCGATCACCCGCGGTCAGCACTTCGAATGGGACGTTCAGTTTCCCAGCGGCAGCCATCTCAACGTGGATTGGACGGGGAGAATCACGCACCCCAGGGCGTCGGCTCCCAAGACCCGCCGAGCCAAACGCGACCCCGGCAAAAACCGCTGACAACTTCATCTCGAAGACGGTTGTTCGATCAATGGCACTAAGTGGTGCAATGTCAGAAGTGGGATAATTCTTCTTTCTTCAAGAGGACGCCATGTCCTGCCGGCATTCTGAGTTCTATCTGGATCTCTGGAGAAGAAATCCCCCGCCAAGTTGCCCAAGATCGATGAATCTGGCGCGACTATCAGCGGTCGGAGAATGGCCGACATGTCCTTCAATCCACCGTTATCGCCGAACTTGCCGACGGCTCCGCTGCCGCTTTACGGCCAATCGCCAACATGCGATCCAAGGCCAGCACCGCCCAGCGGCGAGTTTCCGCATCCACCTTGATCTGATTGACCACCGTGCCCTGGGCCAGGTTCTCGATGACCCAGCATAGATGCGCCAGGTCGATGCGGTACATCGTCGTGCACAGGCATTGGCAGTCGCTGAGCACGATGATCTTCTGATCGGGGTGCTGTTTGGCCAGGCGGTTCACGAGGTGAACCTCGGTGCCGACGGCCCATTGGCTGCCGGGCGGGGCCTGGGAAATCTGTTTAACGATGTAGGCGGTGCTGCCGACTTGGTCGGACTTCTGAACGACATCCCAGCGGCATTCGGGATGAACGATCACTTTCATGTCCGGGTAGTTGGCGCGGACCTGATCCACGTGCTCGGGGCGGAAGAGCTGATGGACCGAGCACTGGCCTTTCCAAAGCACGAAATCCGCCAGGGCGATTCTCTCCGGATCGTGGCCGCCCAGTTCCTCGGCCGGGTCCCACACCACCATTGAATCCAGGGAATAACCCATGGCGTAGGCGGTGTTGCGGCCCAGGTGCTGGTCGGGGAAGAAGAGGATTTTGGCTTTGCCGTCGGCTGCGCCGTCGTCGGCCCCGCCGGCCAGAGCCCACTTCAAGACGCTGGCGCAGTTGCTGCTGGTGCAGACAGCTCCATCATGGCGGCCGACGAACGCTTTAATGGCCGCCGAGCTGTTCATGTACGTAATGGGCACGATCGTTTGCTCGGGGCAGACTTCCCGTAGTTGATCCCAGCATTCCAGGGTTTGCTCGAGGTTGGCCATGTCCGCCATGGAGCAGCCTGCGCCCAAGTCTGGGAGAACGATCTTCACCTGGGCGGGGGTGAGGATGTCGGCCGATTCGGCCATGAAATGCACGCCGCAGAATATGACGAACTCGATGTCCTTTTGAGCCGCCGCCTTTTGAGAAAGCTCAAAGCTGTCGCCGACGAAATCCGCCAGTCGGATGATGGCGTCCTGCTGGTAATGGTGGCCGAGGATGATCAGTCGGTTGCCCAGGGACCGCTTGGCCGCGGCGATGCGCAAACCCAGTTCGGCATCTGACAGGCAGGCGTAGGTTGGAGGCAGGGGTTGTTGCCAGACCGTTACCATGTGGCGGATTGTATCGCCTGGGAGAGCGATCGTGCTGGCGGCGGGGGGCAAAATGGGCTTCGAACACCGCCAAAACACCCGTAACTCTATTATGGATTTTAGCTTACATTACCCAGATTCCGCAGTCGACATAAGCCCTTGCAAAGGCATCCCCGCCCGGTTATTAGTATCTGGTAAGCGCTCGTTACTTCAACAATGACAGAGGGTACCGAGCGGAAGTGCCTAGCGGCTAGGCGGATGTTGTAAGCGTGCCGCGGGCATCGGATATGCGGGATTTGCCGGTCTTGTGGGAGAATGCATAGCAAGTGGCATATAGGTGCAGGCGCGGCATGAGGTTTGTTTCGCTTCGTCGAGCCGTGTTGCGTTTCGAGAAGGACATATCCCCAAAAGGGAAGGAGTTAACATGATGGTTCGGAAAGGTTTGGTTGGCGCGGTTGCCGCCGTGCTGGCCATTGGGTCTGCCGCTTGGGCGGACGACTCAGGGCCATGTACCTGTCCGTCGCTTAGCCTCGCGTCGGACACGCAAGTGGTAGCGCCGCAATCGCAGGCTGTAACGGATCAGCCGATTCTAGCGGATGAGGCCGCCCCGGCACCTCGTAAGCCCCTGATGAATGGGCTGGACAAAATTGGCCTGGCTAAGCCGCTGGACAGCATCGGCATTAACATCTACGGCTTCGTCGAGGCCGGCTATATGTACGACGCCACGGTGCCGCATAACATCACCCCGCCCAGGACCGCCCCCGGCGATCTGATCTTCTTCCCCGGCCCTTACAAGAACCAAGTGCTGCTCGATCAGCTCGATTTGAACATCGAGCGCTTGGTGGACGCCAGCAAGGGTAAATTCGACGTCGGCTTCCACGTTGAAGCGTTCTACGGCCGTGACGCGTTTTTCACGCACTCCAACGGCATATTGGACGAGAACAACAAGCACGGCGGCGGGCAGGAAGTCAGCTTCGACCTCGACCAGGCTTATCTGACGTTTGCCATTCCCGTGGGCAGCGGCCTGACCGTCAAGGCCGGAAAGTTCGTCACCTTGTTTGGCATCGAGACGATCAATCCGACGGGCAATTTGCTCTATACGCATAGCTACGAGTTCAGCTATGGCATTCCGTTCACGCAAACCGGCATCCTGGCCAGCTATAACCTGACCGACAAGCTGGCGTTGACCGCCGGCATCACACGCGGCTGGAACCAGTCCAGCAGCGACAACAACGGCGCCATCGACTTCCTGGGCGAAGCGGTCTACACCTGGTCGGATAAGCTGACCTTCACGGCCAACCTGGCTGTTGGGCCCGAGGCTTTCCACGACAACGCCGACTACTTTCTTGTTCCCGAGGTCATCGCCGCCTACAAGATGTCTGATCAATTGACCGTCGACGGCGATATCCTCTACGGTTTTGCCAACAACATCGCCCAGTGGTGGGGCATCGCCGGCTACGCCGACTACGCCTTCAGCAGCATGTTCTCGCTCAATGCCCGCATTGAGTACTACCATGACGGCAAGGGCGCCACCACCGGCACGGGCGACGGCTCGGATGTGAACATCTGGGAAGCGACCGCCGGCGTGGCGATCACCCCGCTGCCTGACAACGAATGGCTCAGGACCCTGGTCCTCCGCCCCGAAGTGCGGTTTGACTGGGCCGATCAGGGCGTGTTCGATTTCACTAAGTTCAACCAGTTGACGGTTGCTTGCGACCTGATCTGGTCGTTTTAGCCGTTACGGTGCAAGACCCATCGGGCGTCGCGGCATCCCCGCGACGCCCGCTTTTTTGTGGGCCGCAGCGGCCGCAGGATCCCCGCGTCGAAAACCGAGCTTCCCCTGGGTACACTTGGGCGTGAACGACTCGATCATGCGGATTGACAAGCTGTTCAGTCTCGGCAAGCCGACGATCTCGTTTGAATTCTTTCCGCCCAAGACGGAGGCGGGGTTTGCCCAGCTTTTCCAGGTCATTGGCGATCTTCATCCGCTGCATCCCAGTTATGTTTCGGTGACCTACGGCGCCGGGGGAAGCACGCGGCAGAAGACGGTCGCCCTGGTCGAGCGCATCCAGCGCGAGCTGGGCATCCGCTCCATGGCCCACCTGACCTGTGTTGGGCACACCGCCGCCGAAATGGCCGCGATCCTGGACGAGCTGTGGGGAAGCGGAATCCGCAACGTCCTGGCCCTGCGTGGCGATCCTCCGGCCGGCCAGGGGCAGTTTGCCCCGCCCGAAGGCGGCTTTGCTTACGCCAGCGATCTGGCCAAGTTTGTCCGTGTCCGCCACGATTTTGCCATCGGCGTCGCTGGCTACCCCGAGGGCCATCCCCAGTGTCTCAACCGCACGCGCGATTTGGAGATGCTCAAGCTCAAGGTGGATAACGGCGGGAACTTCGTGATCACGCAGCTCTTTTTCGACAACGCCGACTTCTACCGTTTTCGCGACCAGGCCCGGGCGATGGGGATCGGCGTTCCGATCATCGCCGGCATCATGCCGATCCTCAACGTCGCGCAGATCAAGCGGTTTGTCAGCCTGTGCGGCGCGAAAATTCCTCATCCGCTGCTGCTGAAACTGGAGAGTCTGGAGAGCGATGCGGAGGCGGTGTATGCCGCCGGCGTCGCGCACGCCGTGGGTCAGTGCCGCGATCTCCTGGCCCACGGTGTCGAGGGCTTGCATTTTTACACCCTCAACAAGAGTAAGGCGACGGTGCAGATCGTGCGGGCGCTGAACGTGTTGCATGCGAGCTAAAACAAAGGCAACCGAAGAGACGCAGGGACGCGCCGAGTGCCGCAGAGAAGAAAAATAAAAATAGCTCTTTTGAATTTATTCTCTGCGGCTGTCTCTGCGCCTCAGCGTCTCTGCGGTTGCCTTTGTCTTTTGGACCATTGAAGGACGCTGGCGATTGACAAGGGGCGCGAAAAAAGACCCCCGTCGGGGGACGGGGGTTCTGGATATTGAACTCGATGCGGGCGATCAGTAGCGGTCGCGGTTTCCGCGGTCGCCGCGGCCACCGCCGCCGCCGTAACCGCCGCCGCCACCGCGGCCGCCGCCGTATCCACCGCGGCCGCCGCCACCGCCGCCGCCGCCAAAGCCGCGGCCGCGCTCCTCGCGCGGACGGGCCTCGTTGACGGTCAACGCCCGACCTTGGTGTTCCTGGCCATTGAGCGCTGCGATGGCTGCCTGCGCCTCCTGATCCGTTGCCATCTCCACGAATCCGAAACCCTTGCTCCGGCCGGTATCCCGATCATTGATGATCTGAGCCGAAACCACCTGCCCATGAGCGCCGAACATTTGCTCGAGTTCCGAGCTATCGATTTGGTAGCTCAGATTCCCGACGTACAACTTCTTACCCATTTGGAATCTCCTTACATGGGTAGACCCAGGCCCGTCTTGACATGGTTCTTTCCGGGCCGAACCGAAAGAGGCCGCCACGGCGGCCGATGCGGGAGGAATACTACGGACGCGGAGGAAGGACAATACACGAGACGCTTTCCCGAGGCCGGACTTACCCGCCACCTTGACGTATATCCTATATCCGCGATTTCATGGCAAATCAAGCAAAAATCCGGACTCACCCCATACCATTCCCTAATTGGCGGGCAAATCAAACGCCAGGACTGTGCCCGTCGCGGCCAGGGTCCAAGATCGCTACGATGGATGGCGTGGAAGACGCTGGTTCGGATGAACTCGATGGCATGCGGATTCGGCGCTTGGCCGCGCTGCGGCGGGCGGCGTATCGCAGCCGATCCTACTGCCTGATTGCCCTGGGTGTGTGCCTAGTCGGAGCCGTGCAACTGGTCATCAACGCCATCCATCGCCTTTGGCTGGGCGGCGGCTGGGTGAGGCCGGTGCTTTACGTCATGGCGGCGGCAGGCTTGCTGGCGCTGGGGACCTGGTGTGCGCATCTGGCCGTGAAGTTTGGTCGCCAAGCGAAGCAATCGTCGATTTTGCCGCCGACCTCCCCGCCTGATTTCTCGATTCTCGATGATGGCAGCCAACGGACGCGCCATCTGGAGCAGTTGTAAAGCGGTGCGGTTGCCGCGGGCGGGCGAGATTGCCGGCAAATCGGACCTTCGGATATGGTGATCCAGAAACCGGCTTTGGCTGGCTCCGCCAAGGGCCGTGACGTGCCAGGTGTTGCGGGTTGGGCGCGGCCTGGGCTATTATTGACGTATGCAATTATTGTCTTTTGCAAATAAGCCGAGCCCGGCCACGGCGGAGGCGTCCAGCGACCGCTGCGCGCGCCACGTGCTGAGCGTTGTGCCGCCGGTGGTGCGGGCCATCAGGAACATGATGCGTCACCATCGGCTGGCCGGCCTGTCCGTGCCGCAGTTCCGGGCGATGGCGCTGCTGAGCCGATCGCCCCGGGCGTCGCTGTCGAGCGTGGCGGAGTACGTGGGCACGAGCCTGCCGGCGGCGTCGCGGATGATCGACGGCCTGGTCGGCAAGAAGCTGGTGGCCCGGCAGGAGTGCTGCGATGACCGCAGGCAGATCTCGCTGGCGCTGACGGCGCGAGGCGCGGCCGCTTTCCACGCGTCCCACCAGGCGACGCAAAGGCAGATGGGTCAGCGGCTCAAGGTACTCTCCTCCACCCAGCGCCGGGCGGTGATCGACGCGATGCGCCTTCTGGCCGGCATTTTCGGCGCCGACGGATTGGCGGACCGGGCCGGGCCTCAAATCGCCAAAAACGGTTGGCAGGGTCGCGCGGCGCGGTCTTAGGAACTTCTTTAGGAATCGGTATGTGGTTTGTTCGTCTGGCATTGCGGCGCCCGTACACGTTTGTCGTGGCGGCGATGTTGGTGGTGATCCTGGCCATCGTCACCATCGCGCGCATGCCCACCGACATCTTTCCCGAGATCAACATCCCGGTGATCGCGGTCTGTTTCAACTACGGCGGCATGACGCCGCAGGACATAGAAGGCCGCATCGTCACCAACTTCGAGCGCATCCTCACCACGACGGTCAACGGCATCGAGCACATCGAGAGCCAGTCGCTCAACGGCATCGGCGTGGTCAAGGTCTATTTTCATCCCGGCACCAAGATCGAGGAGGCCAACGCGCAGGTGACGGCGATCGCCCAGACGGCGATCCGCTCGATGCCGCCCGGCACGCAGCCGCCGCTGATCATCCAGTACAGCGCCTCCAACGTGCCCATTCTGCAACTGGGCCTCAGCAGCGACACGTTGGCCGAGCAGACGGTGTTCGACCTGGCCAATACGGTGATCCGCACGTCGCTGGCGACGGTGCAGGGGGCGCAGGTGCCGTACCCCTACGGCGGCAAGCAGCCGCAGATCATGGTGGACCTGGACCCCGAGCGGCTGTACGCCTGGGGCATCTCCGCCGCCGACGTTTCCGACGCCATTGCCGCCCAAAACCTGATTCTTCCGGCCGGCACGACCAAGATCGGCAAACAGGAATACCCGGTGATCCTCAACAGCAGCCCCCTGCGGGCCGAAGAGCTGAACGATCTGCCCATCAAGACCGTGCGCGGCACCACCGTGTACATCAAGGATGTGGCCCACGTGCGCAACGGATTTCTGGTGCAGAACAGCATCGTGCACGCGGATGGCAAGCGCGGCGTGCTGATGGTGGTCTACAAATCAGCCGGGGCTTCCACGCTCGACATCGTCCGCCGCGTCAAGAGCGTCATGCCGTCGATCCAGGCGCAGCTCCCGACGGCGATGAAGGTGACGCCCCTGTTCGACCAGTCGATTTTCGTGCGCGCCAGCGTCAACGGCGTCATTTATGAGGCCGCCATGGCCGCCGGGCTGACCGGCTTGATGATCCTGCTGTTTCTGGGAAGCTGGCGCAGCACCCTCATCGTCTGCATTTCCATCCCGCTGTCGATCCTGGTGTCGATCATCGTGCTCTCGTGGTTCGGCCAGACGCTCAACGTCATGACCCTGGGCGGCATGGCCCTGGCCGTGGGAATCCTCGTGGACGACGCCACCGTCGCCATCGAGAACATTCACCGCAATCTGGGTCAGAACAAGCAGTTGTTGCGCGCGGTTCTGGACGGCTCGCAGCAGATTGCCCTGCCGGCGTTCGTCTCCACCTTGTGTATCTGCATCGTGTTTGTTCCCGTGGTCTTCATCAGCGGGGCGGCCAAGTTCCTGTTCACCTCCCTGGCCATGGCGGTGGTCTTTGCCATGCTCACCAGTTACGTGGTGAGCCGTACCCTGCTCCCCACGATGGTGCATTATCTGCTCGGCGCGGAAGTGGAATGGTACGGCGGACGGCTTGACGAGGAAACCGATGCGGCCCGCCGCGCGGGGCAGCGCACAACCGTCATGCGGCGTTTCCACGACGCCTTCAACCGTCGCTTCGAGCGTCTGCGGAACTTTTACGGCGGGCTGTTGACCTTGGCGCTGGAGCATCGCGTGGCGGTCACGGTGGGCTTCGGCATTTTTATCCTGCTCTCGTGCTTCTTGTATGGGATGATCGGGAAGGATTTCTTCCCGTCGGTGGATGCCGGCCTGATTCGCCTGCACGTGCGCGCGCCGCCCGGAACGCGCATCGAGCAGACCGAGCGCATCTACGGCCAGGTGGAGACCGCCATCCGCAACGACATCCCGCCCCAGGAGATCGACACGCTGCTGGACAACATCGGCATTCCCAACAGCAGCATCAACCTGGCGCTGAGCGACATGTCGTTGATGTCGGCGGCCGACGGCGAAATCCTGATCTCCCTCAATCCCCGGCACCATCCCACCGAGGCGTACATGGAGAAGCTGGACAAAGACCTGCGCCGCCAATTCCCCGACGAGGCGTTTTTCTTCCAGCCGGCGGACCTGGTCACGCAGGTGCTGAATTTCGGGATCGCGGCGCCGATCGACATCGAGATCGCCGGCGCGCCCGGCAACGGCGCCAAAGACCTGCAGATCGCCCGGCGGATCGAGACTCAGGTGGCGGCGATCCCTGGCGCGGCGGACGTGCGCCTGCAGCAGGTGCCCATCACGCCCGACCTGCGCGTCGACGTGGATCGCACGCTGGCCGACCAGGTCGGACTCACCCAGCGCGACGTCGTCAACAACGTGCTGGTTTCGCTCAGCGGCACCGCCCAGCTTTCGCCCAATTTCTGGCTCAATCCGCGCAATAACGTGCAGTACGGCGTGCTGGTGCAAACCCCGCAATACTACCTGGATACGCTTGCCGCCCTGCGGAACACGCCGGTCGTTCCCGGCGCGGCGGCTCGCTCCTCGGGGGGTTGGACGCAGTCGGTGCAGTTGCTGAACAATCTCGCGCGATTTAGCCGCCAAAACTCGCCGACCAACATCACGCACGACAACGTCCGCAAGACGTTCGACGTGCTGGCCGGGGTGCGCGGCAGCGACCTGGGCTCCGTCGCCGCCGGCGTGGATCGCGTCGTCGCCGCGGCCCAAAAAACCCTGCCGCGCGGCAGCGACATCACCGTCCGCGGTCAAGCCTTGAGCATGACCAGCTCCTTTGCCGACCTGTCCTACGGCCTGATTTTCTCCGTGATGTTGGTCTACCTGCTGATGGTCATTAACTTCCAATCCTGGCTGGACCCGCTGATCATCCTGATGGCGCTGCCGGGCGCGCTGTGCGGCATCCTGTGGATGCTGTTCGCCACCGGGACCACCATCAGCGTTCCGTCGCTGATGGGGGCGATCATGAGCATCGGCGTGGCCACGGCCAACAGCATCCTGGTCATCACCTTCGCCAACGATCTGCGCAAGGAGGGGCTGGGAGCGCGGGATGCGGCGTTGGCGGCGGGGCTGACGCGGCTGCGGCCCGTGCTCATGACCGCCGCGGCGATGATCATCGGCATGTTGCCCATGTCCCTGGGCCTGGGCGAAGGCGGCGAGCAGAACGCGCCCCTGGGCCGGGCGGTCATCGGCGGGCTGCTCTTGGCCACCTTCGCCACCCTGTTTTTCGTCCCCGTCGTCTACAGCAAGCTGCGCGAAAAAGCGCCGATCACGCACGTTCCCGAGGAGTTGCAATGACCGAATCGCACGACGCCATCCCCAAGGACCTGCCCAAGATCGGCAAGACGCGGCTGATCGCGATTCTGGTGGCGGTCCTGGTTGTGTTTGCCGGGTTGTTCCTTGCTGGATATCTGCCGTATCTCATACATGAGAAACGGCTGGCCAGGCAGGCGGAGGAGATGGCCAAGCAACCGCCCATCGTGGACGTGGTCGTGCCGCGGGCGACGCAGCAGACGGTCCAGTTGCCGTTGCCGGGTGACGCCCATGCCATGCAGGCGACGGCGCTTTACGCCCGCGTCAACGGCTACCTGAAGCGGCGCCTGGTGGACATCGGCGATCACGTCAAGGCCGGGCAACTCTTGGCCGAGATTGATGCCCCGGACGTCGATGCCCAGCTCAATGAGGCTCGGGCCGCCCTCGAGCAGGCCAATTCCCGCGTGATCAGCGCGCAAATCGATCTCGAATTGGCGCAGACCACCTACACGCGCTACAAGGGGCTGGTTCCCACCGGCGGCGTCACGCAGCAGGACCTGGACACGCGAGAGACCCAGCTCAACCAGGCCGTCGCCACCAAGGTGGGGGCGATCGCCTCGGTCAAACTCGCCCAGGCGACGGTCCAGCGCCTGGAGGCCGAGCAGGGATTTGAAAAAATCGTGGCGCCGTTTGACGGCATCATTACGGTGCGGAATTACGACGTCGGGGCATTGATGTCCTCGAGCGACACCGCCGCCGGCCACGAAATGTTCGACGTGGCCGAGACGGACATCATCCGCGTGCTGGTTAATGTACCGCAGTCGTACGTGTCGGCGATCCAGATCGACCAGCCGGTGACGTTCCAGGTTCCCAACGAACCTGGCCGGCAGTTCATCGGCCGGGTGGCCCGCTGGGCCGGGGCCCTGGACCCGACGACGCGCACGATGCTGACCGAACTGCATTTCGACAACCGCGACGGCCGGCTGTACGCCGGCATGTACGGCGAGGTGCGCTTCGACATCCATCGCGAAAAGCCCGTCCTGACCGTGCCCACCGGGGCGATGCTTTTGGAATCCAACGGCACCCAGGTGGCGGTGGTGCAGAAGGACGATCGCGTGCATTTTCAGAAGGTGAGCGTCGGTCGCGATATGGGAACCGAAATCGAGGTGCTGGTGGGGCTGAACGGCAATGAACGAGTGATCTCGAATCCGGGCTCACGGCTGGTTGAGGGTTTGGTGGTTCGTGCCCACGAGGAGGCGGCCGTTGCCGAGGCTTCACCGCCGGCCACGCAGCCGAACGACGGCTATGTCAGCGGCAGCAAATGATCCACCGGCGATGCATCCACGCCATATTCTCATGACCGCTTCTTCGCATCAGCGTCAACCGGGCCGTGTTGTTTGGATCGCCATGGTCGCTCTGGCCGTGCTGGCCGGCTGCGTCAATCAGCACAAGGAGGTCATGACCTACCGCGAGGTGGTCGACGCCGGCCTGCCGCGGCCGCGGGCCTACCAGAGCGGCCAGCCGCTGTCCCTGCAACGCGCCATGGCCCTGGCCAACCAGGACAACGAGCAGATCGCGCTGGGCGGCGAGAATTACCTTCAGGCCCTGATCGACAAGAATCGCGCCGTCGCCGCGTTCCTGCCCACCGTCAGCTTCCAGCCGGGCTTCACCATCGAGCAGATCCCCCCGATCGGGTCGACCACGCCCGGGCCAATCACACCGGCCCAGGTTCAGTCGTCGGCCAAGTCGGGCGGATGGGTCGTCAGCGGCAACACCTGGCACCAATTCAATGCGCCGGTCGTCGGCGCCATGAACTTATCGGCCGCGTCGGTCTCCAACCTGCAAACCGCCGAGCAGGTGATCGTCCAGCAGCGCCAACTTCTGCTCGACGCCCAGGCCACGGTGCTCCTGAACGTCGCCGAGGCGTATTACCAGGTGCTGCGGTCGGAAGATCAGGTGCGCGTCCTGCAAAATTCCGTGAACGTGGAAGAAGCGCGTCTGCGCGACGTCGAAGGGCGCTACGCCAATCACCTGGCCCTGGCGTTGGAGGTGTCGCAGACGCGTGCGCAAGTCGCCGGCACGCGCGCGGCGCTGGCGCAGGCGCAGAGCGACGTGCGCAACGGCCGGCGCACGCTGGCGTTTTTGATCGGCGTGGCGGTCGTGGATGGCCCGCTGGCGGATGACGTGCTGGTTCCCGATCGCCTGCCCGCCGTGGATGCCTTCCGCGCCTCCGCCTCCGCCGGACGCCAGGATTTGCTCGCCGCCGAAAGCGCCGTGCGGGCAGCCCGCTTCGCCGTCGACAGCGCCATCGCCGAGTATTACCCTTCCGTTTCGCTCAACGTCGCCGGATTTTTGTATCGGGAATATTTTTCCAGCGCCAGCAAGTGGGATGCGATCCTGATGGGCAATTTGCCGATTTTTTCCGCCGGCGTCATCGAGGCCGACGTGCGCACCGCCTGGTCGCGTCTGCGCCAGGCAGCCTTGCAGCAGGCGATGCTGCGCCGTCAGATCGACCAGGACGTGCAGACGGCTTATGACAATCTGGTCACCGCCGACAAGAAGCTGGCGGACCTGGCCCTGCAGGTTCAAGCCGCCTCCGATGCCCGCCGCCAGGCCGGGCAATTGCTCAACAACGGCCTGGCGATCCCGCTGGACGTGCTGGTCGCCCAGGACACGCTGCTCAACGCGCAGCTTTTGTACACCAGCGAGCGATTTGACCGCACGGTGTTTTATTTGGATTTGCTGCGCATCACCGGCCAATTGACGGTTCACACGCCCGAGCAATGGCCGCCGAGCACGCGGCCCGCCACGATGCCGGGGGAGTGAACCGTAGAAAGAAGTAAATGCAACCGCAGAGACGCAGAGGCGCAGAGAGGGCCGCAGAGAAGAAAAACAAAAACAGATTTTTTCTCAGCGGCTGTCTCTGTGTCTCGGCGTCTCTGCGGTTGCATTTTCTGCATGGCGTTTTGGACGACATCCATCGGGGATTTTCCTATATTGCCGGGAAAATTGCGGATCGGAGGGCGGATGTCGCGTTAACTTGGAGAAGGTCCGCTTGCGGCGGCACCGGAGCAATCTTACCATTCCGTTATGCAATGGTTGTCAGAGACAACTAAACGTTGCTCGACTCGGCCGTGCGCCCTGGCGGTGCTGGAAGCGGTGCCGATGGTGCATTGGTTCATCCGGCGGCAGATGCGCAGCTACCGCGGCGGCTTGTCGCTGCCGCAGTTTCGCGCGCTCGTGTGGGTGGATCGACAACCGTCGGCCAGCTTGTCGGTGGTGGCCGAGCATCTGGGCGCCTCGCTGCCTACGGCCTCGCGGATCGTGGCTGGCCTGGTGGCCAAGGGATTGCTCGCCCGCCAGGGATGTGCGGCGGATCGGCGGCAGCTTTCGCTGCGCATCACGGCGCGCGGGCGCGCCATGTTGCAGGAGGCTCGGCGAGCCACCCGCCGGAAAATGGAAGGCGCGTTGGAAGGGCTGTCGCAGCGGCAGCGCGGCATGGTGAGGGCCGCGATGCGATCTTTGCGCGATTTGTTCGGATCGACTGACCAGGCGGTGGCGGCGCCAGCGCCCCACGGTGGCGGCCACAACGGCAGTGCCGACGGCCCTCATCGCCGCGGTCAGCGCAGGCGAAGGATGTGAAACATGAAATCGGAAACGCCGCCGATGCGGCCGGTCGATCGTCCGGAGCCGCCGCGGCCAAGCGAAACCGTCAGGCCCAGGCGCGTGGGGATGTGGATACTGGGGGGGATTGTCGGCATGCTCATCATCGCCGGCGTCGTCTATTGGGCGACGGGGAGCTCGGCCGGGGCGGGCGGTGGCGGCGGTGGCGGCCAAGGCAACCGGCCGATTCCCGTGGTCGTCGCCCAGGCACGCTCGGGCGAGGTCCCCATTTATCTGTCCGAGCTGGGCACGGTCACGCCGTTCAATACCGTGACCGTGCACACCCGCGTGGACGGCCAGCTTGTCAAAGTGGCGTTTACCGAGGGGCAGATGGTGCATGAGGGCGATCTTCTGGCCGAGATTGATCCGCGGCCGTTTCAGGCGGCGCTGGAGCAGGCGCAGGGCCAACTCGCCCGCGATCAGGCCCTTTTGCAGAACGCCAAGCTGGATATGAAGCGCTATCAGGAGGCGGCGGCGGGAACGTTCACGCAGCAGCAGATCGACACGCAGCAGGCAACGGTCGATCAATACCAGGGAATCGTCCAGAGCGATCAAGGTCAGGTGGATAACGCGAAGGTGCAGTTGGATTATTGCCGGATCACGGCGCCGTACAGTGGGCGGATCGGCCTGCGCCAGGTGGACCAGGGGAATATCGTGCACGCCAGCGATGTCAACGGTCTGGCGGTGATCACCCAGCTTCAGCCGATCGCGGTGGTGTTCACCATTGCGGACGTGGACATTGGGCAGGTGATGGGGGGCTCAACCACGGTGGCGCGGCTGCCGGTGGAGGCGTACAACAGCGACCTGAGCGCCAAGCTGGCCAGTGGGTACGTGGTGGCGGTGGATAGTCAGATCGATCCGACGACGGCCAAGCTTCGGCTCAAAGCCGCGTTCGAGAACCAGAATGGCGCGTTGTTTCCCAATCAGTTCGTGAACGTGCAGCTTCTGGTCAAGACGCTGCACGACGCGGTGATCGTGCCGGCGGCGGCCGTGCAGCGCGGCCCGGACAACGGCGCGTTTGTTTACGTCGTCAAGGCGGACAATACGGTCGAGCTTCGTGACGTGACCGTCGGCGCGCAACAGCGGGACATCGCGGCGATCCAGGACGGCCTGGCCGCCGGCGAGCGCGTCGTCATCGACGGCGTGGACAAGCTCCAGGTCGGATCGACAGTCGTCGTCCGCGAAAGCGCCGCCACCCGGCCCTCGACCCGCGGCGCGGCCGCAACACGCGCCTCCGGACATGGGCACCGCGCCGACGGCAACCCGGCCACGAGCGATAGCGCGGCCACGAGGAACAGCCCATGAGTCCGTCACGGCAGTTCATCCTGCGGCCCGTCGCCACGTCGCTGCTGATGGTCGGAATCCTGCTGGTGGGCGCGGTGGCGTACCGGCAGTTGCCGGTCTCGGCCCTGCCGGAGGTGGATTATCCGACCATCCAGGTCCTGACCTTCTATCCCGGGGCCAATCCGGACGTGATGGCGTCATCGGTGACGGCGCCGCTGGAGAGGCAATTCGGGCAGATGCCCGGACTCAATCAGATGACCTCCACCAGCTCCGACGGCAGCTCGGTCATCACCCTGCAGTTCGCGTTGGAATTGAGCATCGACGTGGCGGAGCAAGAGGTGCAGGCGGCGATCAACGCCTCGGGGACGTATTTGCCGCGCGATCTGCCCAACCCGCCGATCTACGCCAAGGTTAATCCCGCCGACACGCCCATCCTGACCCTGGGCCTGACCAGCAAGACCCTGCCGCTGTACCTGGTGCAGGACTTGGCCGACACGCGGCTGGCGCAAAAGATCTCGCAGTTGCCCGGCGTCGGGCTGGTCACTCTCAGCGGCGGACAAAAGCCGGCCGTGCGCATCCAGGTCAATCCCACGGCGCTGGCCGCGCTGGGGATGACCATGGAGGACCTGCGCACCCAGATCGGCACGGCCAACGTCAACCAGGCCAAGGGGAGCTTCGACGGCGCCCACCAGGCGCAGACCATCGCCGCCAACGATCAAATCCTCTCCAGCGTGGAATACCGCCCGCTGGTCGTGGCCTACCACAACGGCGCGCCGGTGGTGCTCTCGGACGTGGCCACCGTCGTCGATGCCCCCGAAAACCTCAAGCAGGCCGCGTGGATGAACACCGACCCGGCCGTCATCGTCAACATCCAACGCCAGCCGGGCGCCAACATCATCGAAGTGGTCGACCGCATCCAGCGACTGCTGCCGCAATTGCAGCTTAGCCTGCCCTCGTCCATCCACATTGCCACGCTGACCGATCGCACCACGACCATCCGCGCTTCCGTCTTTGACGTGCAGTGGGAACTCGTACTGGTCGTGGCGCTGGTGGTGATGGTGATTTTTTTGTTTTTGCGGAACCTCTCGGCGACCACGATCCCCAGCGTGGCCGTGCCCCTGTCCATCGTGGGCACCTTCGGCGTGATGTACCTGCTGGGCTACAGCCTCAACAACCTGACCCTGATGGCGCTGACCATCTCCACGGGATTCGTCGTCGACGATGCGATCGTCATGATCGAGAACATCATCCGCTACGTTGAAGCCGGCGAGTCGCCCCTGACCGCGGCGCTCAAAGGCTCCGAGCAGATCGGATTCACCATCATCTCGCTGAGCGTGTCGCTGATTGCGGCGCTGATTCCGCTGCTGTTCATGGGCGAAATCGTCGGCCGGCTCTTCCGGGAATTCGCCGTGACGCTGAGCGTGACCATCGTGGTCTCGGCTTTCGTGTCGCTGACGCTGACGCCCATGATGTGCGCCCGGATTCTGCGGCACCGGACGCCGTCGCAGCACAGCCGGCTCTACCGCGCCTCGGAAAAAATCTTCACCAACGTGATCGGCTTCTACGGCCGCACGCTGCGCTGGGTGCTGGGACATCAGACCGAGACGCTGCTGGTGGCGGTGGCCACACTGATCTTGACGGTCTGGCTGTTCATCATCATCCCCAAGGGCTTTTTCCCGGTGCAGGACACCGGCGTCATCCAGGGCATCTCCGATGCGCCCCAGAGCATTTCCTTTGACGCGATGGCGCAGCGCCAGCAGGCCCTGGCCAAGGCCATCCTGGCCGATCCGGCGGTGGAAAGTCTTTCCTCGTTCATCGGAGTGGACGGGACCAACACCACGCTCAACAGTGGCCGCATTCAGATCAATCTCAAGCCGCTGGACGTGCGCAAGATCAGCGCCAGCGAGGTGATCCAGCGATTGCAGCCGCGGCTGGCCGCGGTCGACGGCATCACGTTGTACATGCAGCCGGTGCAGGACCTGACCGTGGAGGACCGCGTCAGCCGCACGCAGTACCAGTACACCCTCGAGGACCCGGATTCCAAGGAGCTGGCGGTGTGGGCGCCGCTGCTGGTGAAGAAATTGGCGACGATGCCGCAGCTTAGCGACGTCGCCAGCGATGAGCAGAACCAGGGCCTGTGGACGACGCTGGTGATCGACCGCGATAAGGCCTCGCGGCTGAACATCGCCACGCAGACGATCGACGACACGCTGTACGACGCGTTTGGCCAGCGACTGGTCTCCACCATGTTCACGCAGCTCAATCAGTATCACGTGGTGCTCGAAGTTGAACCCAAGTTTGGGCGCAATCCCAAGGACCTGGATCACATTTACGTGCGTTCCGCCGGCGGCTCGACCGTGCCGCTGAGCGCCTTTACGCGCATCGAGCAGTCCACCGCGCCGCTGGCGGTCAATCGCCAGGGCCAGTTTTCCGCGGTGACGATCTCCTTCAATCTCGCCCCGAACGTGTCGCTGGGCGAGGCGGTGGCGGCCATCGACAAGGCCGAGCAGGAACTGAACATGCCCGCCAGCATCGACGTGTCCTTCCAGGGCACGGCTCAGGCGTTCCGTGCGTCGCTGGTCAACGAGTGGTGGTTGATCCTGGCGGCGCTGGCGACGGTCTACATCGTCCTGGGCGTGCTGTACGAAAGCTACATTCACCCCATCACCATTCTCTCGACGCTGCCCTCGGCGGGCGTGGGAGCGGTCCTGGCGCTGCTGGTTTGCCGCAGCGACTTCGACGTCATCGCCCTGATCGGGATCATTTTGCTCATCGGCATCGTCAAGAAGAACGCGATCATGATGATCGACTTCGCCCTGGATGCCGAGCGGCGGGAGGGCAAGCCGCCGACCGAGGCGATTTTCCAGGCGTGCTTGCTGCGCTTCCGCCCGATCATGATGACGACGATGGCGGCGCTGCTGGCCGGGTTGCCGCTGGCGCTGGGCCGCGGCGTGGGTTCGGAGCTGCGCCGGCCCCTGGGCATCTCCATCGTCGGCGGGCTCATCTTCAGCCAGATTTTGACGCTTTACACCACGCCCGTGATCTACCTGTGGTTTGACCGGCTGGCGCAGCGCCTGGGTCGCGCCGTGTCCCACGGGGCGGGCACTGACACCTTGAGCCCGGAGTCGGCGTGAATTTTTCCTGGATATTTATTCACCGGCCGGTGGGCACCACGCTGCTGACGATCGCCATCGCCCTGTCGGGGGCGTTGGCGTACCAGTTCCTGCCCGTTTCGCCTCTGCCGCAGGTGGATTATCCGGTGGTCTCGGTCAACGCCAGCCTTCCGGGCGCCAGCCCGGAGATCATGGCCTCGGCGGTGGCCACGCCCCTGGAGCGGCAATTCGGGCGCATCGCCGGCATCAATGAAATGACCTCCAGCAGCCAGCTTGGCCAAACGTCCATCACCATGCAGTTCGACTTAAGCCGCAACATCGACGCCGCCGCGCGGGACGTGCAGGCGGCGATCAACGCGGCTCGCGGCCAATTGCCGAGCAATTTGCCGGGCAACCCCACCTATCGCAAGGTGAATCCTGCCGAAGCTCCCATCCTGATCCTGGCGCTAACCTCGGACGTTTACAGCCGGGGGCGGATGTACGACGCGGCTTCATCCGTGCTGGCGCAGAAGCTCTCGCAAGTCAAAGGCGTCGGGCAGATCAACGTCGGCGGCGGCGCGTTGCCGGCGGTGCGCGTGGAAGTCAATCCCACCAAACTCAACACCGTCGGTCTGGGATTGGAAGACGTGCGAACCGCGTTGGGGAGCGCCAACGCCAATCTCCCCATCGGTTCGGTGGGCGACAGCCGATACGCTTGGACGCTGAAGGCGACCGATCAGTTGCTCAAGGCGAGCCAGTACCAACCGATGATCATTGCCTACCACAACGGCGTGGCCATCCGTCTGTCCGACGTCGCCGACGTCACCGATTCGGTCGAGAACATTCGCGCCGCGGGCACGGCGGATGGCAAGCCGGCCATCCTGATGGTCATCTCCCGCCAGCCTGGAGCCAACATCATCAGCACCGCCGACGCCGTCCTTAATCTGATGCCCGTGCTCCAGGCCGAAATCCCGGCGGGAATGAAATTGTCGGTGGTGATGGACCGCACCACCACCATCCGCGCTTCCGTGCACGATACGCAACTCACGCTTTTGATCTCCATGGTGCTGGTCGTGCTCGTGGTTTTTTTCTTCCTGCGGGATTTGCGCACCACGTTCATTCCCAGCGTGGCCGTGCCCGTGTCCCTTATCGGCACCTTCGGCGTGATGTACCTGGCGGGCTACAGCGTGGATACCCTTTCGCTGATGGCCCTGGCCGTCGCCACGGGCTTCGTCGTGGATGATGCCATCGTGGTCATCGAGAACATCACGCGCCACATCGAGCAGGGGATTGCGCCCATGCAGGCGGCGCTGCTGGGAGCGCGCGAGATCGGCTTTACCGTGCTGTCCATGAGCACTTCGCTGGTGGCGGTGTTCATCCCGGTCCTGCTGATGGGGGGGCTGGTGGGGCGGCTGTTCCGCGAGTTCGCGGTGGTGTTGTCCGTGGCCATCGGCGTCTCGCTGATCGTGTCGCTGACGACCACGCCCATGCTCTGCGCGCTGATGCTACGCCCCCGCGAACGCCAGCACCACGGCCGAATCTACAAGACCAGCCAGCGCATGTTCGATCACCTGCTGGGCGGATACAAAACCGCGCTGTCGCTCGCCTTGCGCCATCCGCTGGTCATGATCATCGTGACCCTGGCCACCGTGGTCTTCACCTTTTACCTGTACGTCGTCGTGCCCAAGGGGTTTTTCCCGCAACAGGATACCGGCCGGCTTAACGGCAACATCCAGGCCGACCAGCACACCAGCTATCAGGCGATGCAGCGGTTGATGGGCCAGTTCGTGGACGGCGTGCGGCAGGACCCGGCCGTGCAAGACGTCGTCGCCTTCGTCGGCGGCGGTCTCACCAACCGCGGGTTCATGTTCGTCACCCTCAAGCCCATCGGCAGCCAACGCCGCGAAACCGCCGACCAGGTGGTCAACCGCCTGCGCGGCAAACTCGCCCACATCCCCGGCGCCACCCTTTACTTGGTTCCCTTCCAGGACGTTCGCGTCGGCGGACGCAGCAGCAATGCCCAGTTCCAATACACCCTCCGGGGCGACAACCTCAAGGACCTGACCACCTTTGCGCCACGGCTTCTGCAAAAAGTCCGCACCCTCCCCGGCCTCGCCGACGTCAACAGCGATCAACAGGATGCCGGCTTGGAGGCCTCCCTCACCTACGACCGCGCCACCGCCGCGCGACTGGGCATCACGCCCCAAACCATCGACAACGTCCTCTACGACGCCTTCGGCCAACGCCAGGTCTCCACCATGTACTACCAGCTCAACCAGTACCACGTGGTCATGGAAGTGCAGCCCAGCTTCTGGCAAAACGCCGACGGACTGAAATACATCTACATCCCCGGACCCAACGACGCCCAGATTCCGCTCAGCACCATCGCCCACTACGCGCCCGACAGCACCGCCCTGTCGGTCAATCACCAAGGCCAGTTCCCCGCGGTCACGATTTCCTTCAACCTGCTGCCCGGCGTGTCCCTGGGCCAGGCGGCCGACGAGATCGACGCCGCCCAGCGCGAGATCGGCCTGCCGCCGACCGTCCGCGGCCAATTCGCCGGCACCGCACAGGTCTTCCAGGACTCCCTGGCCAGCCAGCCGTACCTCATCATTGCCGCCATCATCGCCGTCTACATCGTCCTGGGTATGCTCTACGAAAGCCTGGTGCACCCCGTCACCATCCTCTCCACGCTCCCCTCGGCCGGAGTGGGGGCGCTGTTGGCCCTGATCGTCTGTCACACGCAGTTGGACCTGGTCGGTCTGATCGGGATCATCCTGCTCATCGGCATCGTCAAGAAGAACGCGATCATGATGATCGACTTTGCCCTGGACCAGGAACGCACCAACAACAAGTCGCCGCGCGATGCCATTTACGAGGCGTGCGTGCTGCGTTTCCGCCCGATCATGATGACCACGATGGCCGCCCTGTTCGGCGGCCTACCCTTGGCCCTGGCCCGCGGCACCGGCGCCGAACTTCGCCGACCCCTAGGCATCGCCATCGTCGGCGGCCTGGTCCTCAGCCAAATGCTCACCCTGTTCACCACCCCGATCGTCTACTTGTACTTGGACCGCTTCCGCCTCTGGAGCAAGCGCGCCGTGCGCCGCGCCATCTTCGGCGTCCCAACACCAGCAACTAGCAACTAGCAACCAGCAACTCTTTTGAGCGGATGCACGCGACATTGCCGAATCACGCTTGCCCGTTTACCTTGCACGCCATGACCACCGAACGAGCGTTGCGCTTCGCTTTCTTTGCGTTGCTCGTGCTGATGGTATTGATTCGCAGCTACTTCGCATTCCGCGTGCGCCGAGCGGGCGAACGGCTCCTGCCGGATCGGGCCGCCCTCCAGCGAGAAGGGTGGGCGATATTTTCCATGCGCATCCTGCTCTTGGCCTCGGTGGCGCTGCTCATCTTCCATCCCACCTGGTTTCGGAAGCTTGTCTTCCCATTGCCCCCCTGGCTGCGCTGGGCGGCCTTCGCCTTGGGACTTGCCAGCTTGGTCCTCTTAGCTTGGACGCATGTGGAGCTTGGCAGGCTCTGGTCAGGCCAGTTGCAGCTTCGCCAGGGCCACCGGCTGGTGACTTGCGGACCCTACCGGCGGATACGGCACCCCATGTACACGGCCTTTTTTGGATGGGCGGCGAGCCTCGGTTTCGTGATCGCCAACTGGGCCCCCGTCCTCGTCGCGGCAGGGTTTGTGGCTTTTCTCGTGGCCCGGACTCCACGCGAAGAGCAGATGATGCTCGAGCGATTCGGCGATGAATACCGCGATTACATGAACCGGACCGGCCGATTTTTCCCCCGTTGGCGAACTTCATCTCGGCCAGCCAAAATCAGCGGTGCGGCCTAACACTTCGCTGCCCCCGTGCGGATCGCGTGAGCAACCGCGCACCATTCTAAAGCTCAAGTCCCAAGAAGACGAAACAAGAAGGAGGTCCGCTTTTCAGAGATCAATGTGAGCAATCAACCTCCGCCATTGCCCCCGGTGCCACCCCCGTTTCCTTCCACACCACCGCCGTTGCCTCCGCCATATTGGCATCAACCCCCTCAGTGGCCCGCTAAGCCCAACATCGGCATGCAGGCGGCCAAGGCCTCTTGGCTGGCTCCGATCATCGCGGTCGCCTTGAATGTGTTCGTTCCCGCGGAAACCCGTCAGGAGAAGCTGACAAGGGGCCTGATTTCCCTTGGCATGTACATCCTCGGTCTGATCTTCGGCTTCATCGCGCTCGCGAGCATGCGTCGCTATGGTCGCGGGGGAATCTTAGTGCCCGCCCTCATCGGCGTCTGCGTCAACGGTGCCCTGGTGCTTATGTTCACGTTGGTCATCGTCCTCGCGCTCACCGTTCGATAATCCGCCGATCCGGCAATCCCACCGTCATCGGCCATTTGCGAGCCATACGAGCGATGCAAACGGACCCCGCCATGGTTTCGTTCGCTCGCCTGAAGATGCTCCGCCACCGCCATTGAGCCGGCCGGTCCCCCGGCCGGCATGCGCCTAGCCTGTTGCCGGCCGCCCGGCCGCGCCTACTTCCCGTGGTCGCGCTGCGAGTCCTTGGGCTGTTCCTTGGGTTGCTCCTTGGGTTGCTCCTTGGATTGCTCCTTGGGTTGCTCCTTGGGTTGCTCCTTGGGTTGCTCCTTGGGTTGCTCTTTCGGCTGCTCCTTCGGCTGTTCATGCTGGGCGGGGGCGCGCTGTTGGGCGTGCTCGCGGGCCTGGCGATCACGTTCCACTTGGTCCGTGCCCGATCCGCCGCCTTGGTCCTGCTTGGGATTCAAGATGGGCTTGCCTTCATACTGCTTCGGCGGGGCAGCCGGCTCGTGCGGCTGAACTTGTGGATGTTCCTGTTGAGGATGCTCCTGCTGTGGATGCTCCTGCTGTGGATGCTCCTGTTGCGGATGCTCGGGCTGATGCTGAACCGGTTGTTCCGGCTGATGTTCCACCGGATGCTCGGGCTGATGTTGGACGGGATGCTCCGGTGCCGCGGGCGCGGGGGCCGGGCGCCATTGGTCGTGGTCGCGCGTCTCCCAGCCCTTGTCGGTATGCCGATAGATGTTGCCGTCACGGTCGGTGTAAATGTCCTGCTGGCGCAGGTCCGGATTGCCGCGCTCCTGCGCTCTTGGCGGCGGGGCGACTTCCCGCGGCGGCGCGATCGATTCGCGGTGCACGTCCTGGCGACGCTCGTAGAGATCGCGCTGATACAGATCGGCCGAGGGCGTGGCGGGGCGGCGCTCTTCGGTCCGTGGGCGAGCGATGGGATGTTCATCGTGCCGCAGGAACGTCGGCCGGTATCCGCCATAGCCGAACCAACCGCCGCCGCGGACGAGAATTTTGGGCGAAGCCCCGACCCATCGTCCGCCGCCGCCGGTGGCCATGGCAAATCCGAATCCCCAGTGGCCGCTGTACGGGTCGTAGCGCGCGGCAAACCCGAACGTGGTCGGACGCGGAATGTAATAGTTGCCCACCCACGAGCTGTAGCGATAGCCCGTGCCGTACATGACGACGCCGTGGTAGTAATACGACCCAACGTATCCCGGCAGGTAACCGCAGTAGACGACCTGTGGCGTATAACCGTAGACGTAGACGAAGCGCACGGGATAGATCGGGCACGACGGCGGGATGCCATAGATTTCCACCGGCACGCGCGTGCAGAGTTGCCAGGGGCCGGTCGGTTGCGGGCAGAGGTACCACGCGCCGTTGTAGCAGCAGTAGTACATGCCGTTGGCCAGGACCACCGAGCAGGTCGTGTCGATCGCGTATTGGAGGTTGGTGCCTTCGATGGGCTGGAAATCCGGTGCGCCGTCGTACTCGACGGGCGGCTGTTCGAACTGATTGCGGTCCACCGCCGCGGTCTGCGGGATTTCGCTGTCGGCGGCCGCATCCGCCGCCTGCTGGGTGCCGGCCACGAACGCCAGCGCGTCCGCCTTGGGGCCATCCGGCGGAATGCGGGCAAAATCCGGCGGCAACTGATCGGGCGCGACGAACGTCCACGGCCCATTGCGGCCGGGCGCGGTGTACCACCTGCCCGACAGCAGCACGTACGTCTGCTGCGTCCCGATGAGCAGGAACATGTCGCTGTCCGTGTTGGCGACGTACAGCAGAGCGGTGCCCGGAATCGGCGTCATCTGCGGCGGACCATCCGTCCAGATCAGTTCCGTCGGCTCGATGGCCGTGACGATCTCCAGGGCCTGCGCTTCGGCGTCCGGGATCGGCTGCTGCGGATCGGTGTAACCGCTTTGGTTGGCCAGGTCCGCCACGGGGGCCGGCACCGAAGAGGCAAGCTGCCAGGGCCCCATCGCATCGTGCGATGCAAACCAGCGTCCGGCGCCTTTGAGCCAGTAGGTCCGCGTCGTCAAATCGAGCACGACGAAAAACGGCGTGTTGATGGCGCGCACGATATTGGAATTGCTGGTTTCCACCATCCGCGGCGGGCCGTCGAATTGCACTTTCACCGCCGGATGCTCGCGGAAGATGATCTGCGGGGGGTCAAACTTCAGATCGGATTGCTCCGCCTGCTGCTTCTGCACGGTCTGGAGCATCGCCAGGAGCTGATCCAGCGAGAGCGTGGCCGGATGCGCCATCAGGGCCTGGCGCACCGTGGCGGCGACCGCCTGCTCGGTCGCCGGGTCGGAAGCTGGGAAAAGCACGCGCGTCACGTTCACGTCGAGGATCTGCACGGTGCGGCTGGCGCGGTCGGTGGCCACGCGACTTTGCAGCCACATCGCTCCATACGTCGGCTGCTGGCCTGCCGCGGCAATCGCCACCGCCGCTCGCGCCGACAGTTGATCGGCCGCGAAATTCTCCATTTGCGGCTGAAAGATCGTCACTTGTCGGCCATCGGGCATCTCCACCTGCAACGGCCACCGCGATGCGGCCTCCTGCCCGCGTGCCATGCCCGCCGCGCCCACCGCCCACATTGCCGCCAACGTCGCCGTCATGAAGTGTTTGAACATGAAGTGATCTCCTGCTTGCATTCTAAGCACAGTGGCCGCACGGCGGAACTATCTGTATGACAATCGCCAGGCGCCATGGTTAAGTGGGTGCCGCATGGGGTCAAACGGGCAGCGTTTTCTGCACGAGTTTCCGGATGGTGGTGCCCTGTACGAGGATGGAAAAGGCCACGACGCCATAGGTGATGGCGACGATCTGGTTTCGTGCCGCTCCGGGCGGCAGGGACAGGGCCATGGCAATCGCCAATCCGCCGCGCAGTCCGCCCCAGGTGAGGATGCGCTGCATGGCCATTCCCTGGCCGCGGGGCCAGCCGAAGAGGCGCAGCGTCCCATCCACGCTCAGCCACCGCGCCGCCAGAACCACGGGAATCACCGCGATGGCCGCGATCGCGTACCGCATTGAATACGGCATCGCCAAGAGCTGCAACCCGATCAGCACGAACAGTACGGCGTTGAGAATCTCGTCCAGCAGGTCCCAGAATTTGGTCAAGTCGGCGGTGGTGTCGGATGGCATGGTCAACAAGCGCCCGCGGTTGCCGATGAGCAATCCCGCCACCACGACCGCCAGCGGCCCGGAAACGTCCAGGGCATCGGCCAGCGAATAAGTGCCCATCACCAGGCTCAGGGTCAGCAGCACCGACACGCTGAAATCCTTAATCTGCGTCAGCAGCCGATACGCGATTAGTCCGGTAAGCAATCCCAGCCCGCAGCCGCCGAAGACCTGCTGGACAAACATCCGCACCACGCTCCCGGCCGTCACGGCGCCGCTGTGTTGGGCGATTTGCAAGAGCGAAAAGAACAGCACCACCCCCACGCCGTCGTTGAAGAGCGACTCGCCGGCGATGATGGTTTCCAGGGTCTTGCCCGCGCCGGTGCGGCGCACCAGGGCCAGCACGGCGATGGGGTCGGTCGGCGAGATCAGCGCTCCCAGCAGCAGGCAATTCAACATCGACGTGCGCAGACCCAACGCGGCAAACAGCACCCAGGCGGCGGCGCCGATGAGGAACATCGACGCCACCGTTCCCAGCACCGCCAGTGCCGCCGTGATACCCGCCCGCCGCGACAACTCGCCAAGATCCACGCCCATCGCCCCGGCAAACAGCAGAAATCCCAGCATCCATCGCAGCAACACGTCCCCGAATTCCACGTGATCCAGAATGCCCGCCGCCATGTGCCGCACGCCCAACCCGAATTTTCCCAGGATCATCAGCGCCAGGGAAAACAGCAGGGCGATCAGCATGACGCCAACGGTGGGGTGCAAGCGGATGTGGCGATGGTTGATGTAGCTGAACAGGGCGGTCAGCGTGACCAGCAATGCGATGACGTCAAAAGGCTGCATCGTTGCCCCAGCCTCGGTTTCTGTGCACGTCAACGGCGAACCGACAAGAGCGGATTGTATCTTTCTGGCGCGATTCAACAAAACTGAAGACAAATGCAACCGCGGAGGCGCAGCCCAGTGCAGTTGAACCGCCTTAACCTTCTCAAGCATGTTTTCGCGAGCTTCGCGCCTTCGCGGTAGATCGAAATTTAGCTAAACCGCGAAGGCGCGAAGGACGCGAAGAAGAGAAAAGACAAGAATTTTGTTTAACAAAAACTCAATATCATCTCTGCGGCTGCCTTTGCCGGCGGATTGAAAAGACGGGGCCGATCAGCAATAATCCCCTTTTCCCGATGCAACGCGGCGTACGCACGGGCGTGTACCGAAGTGGACAAACGGGTCAGACTGTAAATCTGATGGCTTACGCCTTCGTAGGTTCGAATCCTACCGCGCCCACTGATGAATCATGCACCAACTCGCACGGTTGGCAAACGCTGAGGAATTGCGGGCGTTTTTCATTTTGCAGTTTGTTGAAAGCTATTTGCCGGCTGGCCTTGCCCAGGCTTCCCCGGCGCTGGCAACCCCTTGGCGTCCGCCTCGGCGAGTGCGTCCTGCTGGGCCGCAAGCTCCTCCAGCGCCGCCAATTGCTCGGGGCTGGGCCGCAGAGGCCGCGTGCGGCCTCCGTATCGTGATTCGCTGCTGGGGGGAGCGCCACAGTTAGCGCGTTGTTGATGTGCCGCGGGTTAGGTCGAAGATGTTGAAATTCCAATGTCGCAAAATAAAGAAGCCAATTGCGGCTGTGATGAAAAAAGCTAGGACCGCGCTAACCAACCGATGATCTGTGATTGCAACGAAAAGCTTAGCGAGACGGCACAGCAGTGTAATTGGCTGGTTTCCATTTTTCGATTTCTCGTTGGGAGTCGGCTGCGCCCTAGCGGCGTCCGCCGCCTTCGGACCGGCGCGGTCCGCCGTCTTCAGGACTGACCGTAATTCCGTTTGAAGCTGGTCCAGCCGGCTTTTGTCGGAGATCATTGGAGGGTCGTTGTTTCTACCAAGCTCCTGTAGCAGTTCATGCAGCATTGGGCAGGTAATGTCATTTTGTTCGCACTCGCGGATCAGGTCTATCGCACAACGCTTCATCGCCTGGGCATTGCGTACCGTGCAGTCTATCACGGTATTAATCCGCGATTGCGCGTTTCCCATTGCACCAGCGTTGCCTGCCGACGTAACGAACTGCAAGAGGTTCAGCCGATCCTTAAGCTCGGTGGCGAGATATCGCTGCTGGTCGATCGACTCTCTTAAGTTGTGGACAAGGGTATCCTTGAGATTCGTCATGGCTCACCTTTCCGGGCCAGGGCCAGCCCGCGGAGGCCCAGCATCGCGGCGACGGCGCCGGGTGTCATTAAATAAGTGCTCGCATCTACAATCATTGTCACGGGCGCCTCTTTCCGTATCGTGACATCGATAAGTGTAGATTGTCCGCCCTCAGTGGCCAGGGAAAATGCGACCAAAATGCGGGGGATTTAAGCGGGATGATCGGCGAGATATTTTCGCCCGGCTGCGGTGATTGCAACTCCGCCCTTCTTGCCGCTGTTGCGTTCAGCCAGACCGAAGCCAATCAATTCGTTAACGCGGACGCCGATGGTTTTCACATCACGGGGCAGTCCGTCGAGGCCAGCCAATTTATCGCGCATCATCCGGCTGGGCGCTTTGCCAAGGACGCGCACGACGGCCAGGGCGTCGGGGTGCAGGGTTGGCGGCGGCGGTAATAGGGAAAGGCGAGTCGCCTCACCGCCCGTCAGCGTGACGAACAAGTACGACAAGTGGCGCTCTGCGTGCAGCAGCTTCGCCTCGAATTTCCGAAGGTAAATTCCGAAGTGATCGCGGGCAAAATGGAGGATGCCTTGTTCATTCGTTGCATCCAGGTATTTGGCCACCCTTTGTTGTCCTTTCTCATCCAATTTTTCTTCGACTTCGATTGTGGGTTGAATGGGCACAACCGAGCCGACCGCCACAATGACAGTTCGCGTTGCATCGTCACCAGCCGCAGCGTAGGCGGCGTCATAAGCCGCATACCACGATTTCGCTATTCGTAACAATCCGCCGTCGGCAAAGGGTGTCCCAGGCCGCAAATTGGGGTGTTCGACCGCCCAGCGATTGCGCTTTGCTGGGTCCGCACGACGAGGAAAGGGCTTGGCCTTCACTCTGGCCAGCGCGTACATCGCCTCCAAAAACTCGTTGGACTTGAGCACAAAGGTCTGCAATGAATTGACACGGTCAATACGGGCGCGTTGCCCAGGCGACATCTGCGTCAGAGACTTGTTGACATCCCCGTCTTCCGCCATGGTTCACCATTCCGGGCCAGGCCCGGCCCGCTGGACGCGAAGGTGAGAACGCGCCAGCGGTGCAGGGCCGTCAGCGGGGGATCAATCCCGCCGTCCCGATCACAAGAATTGTAGCGTTTCGGCGCCGGCCGGGCAGCGGTTTTCTTGTACTCACCATGCCCACCGGGGTATGCTTCCCAGACATTTTCACAAGTGGCATCGCGCCTTCGGGTGACCTGTTACCCCTCGTTCGCGTTGGATAGCAGCCCATTCGCAATGCGCATTTTGCGGGGCCAATTGTGTCTGACGCCAAGATCATCAGTCTACTTGTAACAGCTAGCACCGTTTTGCTCATTGGTGGCGCGATTGTGGCCGTGAAGCGCGCCACTAACCCCGTGTCCGCCCCCCTGTCGAAAAGCGGGACCCTCGCCGCTCCCGTGCTGCCCGTTATCACGCCCATGGCGCCCGTTACTCGACAGCTCGCCACCAAACCGAATGTTTCGGAGCATCCCGTAGAACCTCCACAACATGTAGCCACCGCTCCCGCGGTTCGGCAGCCGCCGCTACCCACGCAACCGACGGTATATGGTGCGATTGAAGGTGCTTCTTGGCTAGACCGTGAAAACGGGGGGTCGGATTTGGTGCGCGGTCTCAATGTTTTCCTTCTTTCCACCGTCTGTCCCAAGGTAGTGTTTGTTCAATGCTTGAAAGCCACGGCTGACGATTTGGATGCGGAAGCAAAAAGATGGCGCGCCGATGCGGCGAAACAATCGGAAGACGCGAAGGGATGGGCGGCCAAGGCAGCCGACGCGCGGTCCGCAAACCTCTCCACAGTAGCGGATTTCGACGAGAAGCAGGCCGCGTGGGCCAAGCATGAGGCGGCCTTCCAGGAGGAGATGGCCAAAAGGTGCGAAGATAGATCATCTGGTCTGCGTACCCAAGCTGACCAAGCGCGGGACCAAATCGACACAATGGAGGCGGTCGAGACCTTAAAAGGGCGGTCTTACGTTTTTCCCGCAGTTACGAAGCTGTCCGACATAGCGGTCGCCCGCGCGCGAACAGACGTAGATGCCAAATACACCTTTGCGAAACTGCCCGCCGGGAATTACGTGATCTATGCGCAGGTAGCTGGGGAAACCGTAGCTGGGGTAACTTTTGTCTTTGGGTGGTTTGTTCCGGTCACAGTGAGGGAGCGAGAAACTACGCACGTCGATCTGGACAACGAGAACGCCTGCATTCGGGAAAGTCACAAGGCGGATTAAGGGCGATTCCCCGACTTCGGCGCGGTTACTCCGCCCTTTCGACGACGGCCAGGATACCCAGCGGTCGGATAGGGGAACCTTGGCCCGCGTCCAGCCGACGCAATTCCCGGCTGAGCAATGCGCGCTAGACGATCGTGCGTGGCTGCCGTGACGGATTCGCACTGTTTCTGTGCACTATTTCAGGGATAATGCCGGGCGGAATGGCTGAGATATCACAATATCGCGGTGTGATTGTTCCGATGGTCAGCCCGTTCACGCAGGACGGGCGGCCGGATGCAGCGGCGGTGGGGCGGCTGGTGGATCGGTTGATCGCCGCCGGCGTGCATGGAATTTTCGTCCTGGGGACTACCGGCGAAGGAGCTTCCATCGCACGCCAAGATCAGCGCGAACTGGTGCGCGCGACCGTGCAGGCCGTGGCGGGCCGGGCCACCACGTACGCGGGAATCTCGGGCAACTGCCTGCAGGAGTCCGTGGATGCCGGGGCCGCGTATCGTGATCTGGGTATCGATGCGCTGGTCGCCCACCCGCCGTTTTATTTTCCCATTCCCGAGCGCGACGTGGAAAAATATTTCGAGAAGCTCGCGGAGGCCGTGCCGCTGCCCCTGGTGCTGTACAACATTCCCAAAACCACGCACGTGTCGATTCCCGTTGACGCGGTGCGGCGGCTGAGCGGGCATAGAAATATTGCAGGCATCAAGGACTCGGCCGGTGATCTGCCGCGTCTGGAGCAGCTCATGGCCGCCGTCGGGGCGGATTCGCAGTTCAAGATATTCGTGGGATCTTCGTCACTTTGTTGCGCCGGTTTGCGGCTGGGGGCGCACGGGCTGGTGCCGAGCACGGCTAATTTCGCGCCGCAGCCGTACGTGCAGATGTACGACGCGGCGATGCAGGGCCGCTGGGACGAGGCGGCGGCTCTGCAGAAACAGGCGGATGAGCTGTCGGCTCGTTATCAGCAGGGCCGCACCCTGGGCGAATCGATCGCGGCGCTGAAGGCGATCTTGGCGCAGCAGGGCATCTGCGGCGCGACGGTTTTGCCGCCGCTGCACGCAATCGCGGGAGAATCATGAGCGGGCCGTCGCGACCGATCCTGGGCATCACGATGGGCGATCCCTGCGGCATCGGTCCGGAGATCGCCGCCAAGGCCCTGGCCGACGCCGCGGTTTACCAGCGATGCCAACCGATCGTGATCGGCGACGCGGACATTATCGAGCGCGCCATCCGGTTTGTTTCCGTGCCGCTGGCGGTCAATCGCATCAGCGCCGTGGAATCGGCGATCGGCCGGCCAGGCACGATTGACGTTTACGATTTGCGCATCGCGACGACCGAACAGGCCAAGCCGGGGAAAGTCTGCGCCGTCGGCGGGCACGCGGCTTACGAGGCGATCAAGCGATCCATCGAGCTGGCGATGTCGGGCCAAATCCATGCGGTCGTAACCGCTCCGGTCAGCAAGCAGGCCCTGCACCTGGCCGGGCACGATTTCGCGGGGCACACGGAGATTTTCGCCCATTTCACGGGCAGCGGGGAAGTGGCGATGATGCTGGCCGTGGGGAACCTGCGCATCGTGCACGTTTCGACGCACGTGTCGCTTCGCCGCGCCTGCGACCTGGTCAGCCGCGGCCGCGTGCTGGCCGTGATTCGCCTGGCGAACCAGGCCTGCCGGCAACTGGGCATCGAGCATCCGCGCATCGGCGTGGCCGGTCTGAACCCGCACGCCGGTGAATCGGGTCTTTTTGGCGATGAAGAACTGCGGCAGATCCAGCCGGCGATCCAGGCCGCGCGGGACGAAGGGATCGAGGCCAGCGGCCCCTATCCGCCGGACACGCTTTTCCCGCGGGCGGTCGGCGGGGCCTTCGACGTTGCCGTGGCGATGTATCACGATCAGGGCCACGTGCCCGCGAAGCTGGCCGGGTTTCATTGTGATTCATCCGGCGCGTGGACGGAGGTGCGCGGTGTGAACGTAACGCTGGGCTTGCCGATCATCCGCACATCGGTCGATCACGGCACCGCCTTCGACCAGGCGGGCACCGGCAGAGCCAGCGAAAAGAGCCTGCTGGATGCGATCGACTACGCGATCCGACTGGCCCAAGCGGCTGGGCCAAGCTCATGAACCTCGCGCCCAATACCATGGTCCTGGCTGACGATTTCACCAGCGCCGCCGAGGTCGCGGCCGTCGCCCTGCGTCATGGCCTGGCAGCGCAAGTGGTGCGCGACAAATTCACGGCCGCCGATGAGGCTACGCTGACCGTTTGCGACACGGACACGCGCTCGCTGGCGCCGGCGCAAGCGGCGAGGGTCGTCGCCGCGGTGGCCGCCGCGATTTCTCCGGGGCCGTTGCTGTACAAAAAGATTGATTCGGTTTTGCGCGGGCCGGTGCGCGCGGAGATCGAAGCGCTTTTGATGTCGCGCCGCCTGCGCCGCGCCGTGATCGTGCCGCAGAATCCGAGCATGGGCCGCGTGATTGTGGATGGCAAGTACCAGATCGCCGGGGTTGATCTTTCCCGCACGGCTTTTGGGCACGACCCGCAGCATCCGGCCAGGACGAGCGATGTGCTGGCCCTATTGGGCGGCGGCGAGTTGCCTATCGCGTATTGCCAGGAGCCCCAGCTCCTGCCGCAAGACGGCCTGGTCGTCTGCGGCGGCAACACGCAGGAGCATCTGCTGAGCTGGGCGGCGGCGGCCGGACTGGACGAATCGACGCTGGCCGCCGGCGGGGCCGAATTCTTCGCGGCGGTTTTGCAGAGGCGCGGATGCCGGCCGCGCCCGCTGGAGTCTGCGCCGCCGCGGCTCGAGGGGTCGGTCCTGTGCGTGTGCGGCAGCACGTCGCTCCAGAGCCGCGACGCGTTGCAGACCGCCGCGGCGCGCGGTGCGCCGCTCTTGAGCATGCCCGAGGCCCAGGAGGCGCGTCGATTTATGCAGACGCACGGTCGCGCCATCCTGAGCACGCCGGCGCAAAGCGGTTCGGCGGCGCCGCGCGATCTCGAGCGGCAAATGGCGGAATTGGTCGCCGCGATCCTCGGCGACTATGGCGTCGACTGGCTTTTGATCGAGGGCGGCGCGACGGCCTCGGCGATCCTGCGGCAACTGCAATGGGACCGCTTTGGGGTGGTGGCCGAGTTTTCGCCGGGAGTCGCGCATTTGCGCCCGGCGGGGGGCGAGGTGAATCTTGTGGTCAAGCCGGGCAGCTACGGTTGGCCCGGCGCGATTTGGAACCAGTTGATCCGGCCCGTATCGCGATGAGATGGAATTACCTGGTCATCGCCGTGTACCTGGCCGTGGTGTTCGCGATCGGCGTGCGCTTCGGGCGGCGGCGAAGCAGCGTCAAAAAATATTACACGGCCAATGCCTCCATCCCCGCCTGGGCGATCGGCATCTCGCTGATGGCCACGCTCATCAGCCCCGTCACGTTCCTGGCCTATCCCGGGGACGGGTTCAAGGGCACGTGGATTCGCCTGGTCCAGGGCCTGATGGTCCCGCCGGTGCTCGTGTGCGTGCTGTGGTTCATCGTTCCCTGCTATCGCCGATTCATCGGCATCAGCACATACGAATACTTCGAGCGCCGGTTCGGCTACGGCGCACGCGTCTACAGCTCGCTGGCATTTTTGATCGCTCATTTTTCCAAGATGGGTTCGGTCATATTCCTGATGGCCATGGCCATCCAGCAGGTGACGGGGATGGGCTACTATAAGGTGGTCATTGCCGTCGGCTCGCTGGCGACCATCACCACGCTCCTGGGCGGAATCGAGGGCGTCATCTGGACCGAGGTGATCCAAGGCACCGTCCTGATGGGCGGCGGACTTCTGTGCGCGGCCGTGCTGCTTTTCAAGCCGACGGGCAATCCCCTGGACGTGCTGCGCATCGCGCATGCCGCGCACAAGATCACGGTCGGACCGTTCGATTTGACCTTTTCCAAGCTGACTTTTTGGGTCATGGCCGCCAACGGAATTTTTTACGCCCTGCAGCGCTACGCCGCCGATCAAACCGTCGTGCAGCGCTTCCTGACGGCCAAGAGCGACCGCGACGCCATCAAGGCTTCGCTCCTGGGCGTGAGCCTGTGCGTGCCGGTCTGGACGCTGTTCATGTTCATGGGCACGTGCCTGTGGGCGTTCTATCAGCTCACGCACGCCGCGCTGCCGGCGGGGCTCAAACCGGATGCGGTCTTTCCGCACTTCATCAAAACGCAACTGCCCAGCGGCGTGATGGGCCTGGTCATGATCGCCCTGATTTCCACGGCCCTGTCCAGCCTGCAATCGGACCTGAACTGCCTGTCGGCCGCGGTCCTGGACGATTACTACCGCCGTCTGCGCCCCGCCGCCACGGACCGGCATCGCCTCTACGTCGGCCGGACCATCGTCGCCGTCGCCGGCGCCTGCGGCATCCTCATGGCTTGCATGATCGCGCGCTTCGGCGAGCAGAACCTCCTGGCCTTCATCTTCGACATGTATGCGATCTTCTCCGGTGGCATCGCGGGCCTGTTCGTCCTGGCATTCTTCACCACCCGCGCCAACCGCCGCGGCCTAAACGTCGGCATCCTGGCCTGCATCCTCTTTACCGCTTGGACGTTCCTGAGCTCGCACACGATCACAATCCGCGGCCAAGAGCGCCTCATCCTTGACCTGGGACGATTCAATTTTACCCAGCCGCAGTTGATGGTCGGCGTCTGGAGCCATATCGTGCTCTTTGCCGTCGGCTATTGCGCGAGCCTGTTTTTCCGCAGTGAAAAAGATGTTACAAGGATGACCGTCTATGGCTGGCTGCAAAACCGCATCCCCCGCACCGCGGCGACAACGGGCTATTAGCGCGCTGGTGCCGATCTCGCTGCTTCTGTTCGGCTGCGCAGCGCAAAAGCCGGCGGGACCGGCGCCCGTCCTGCACGCCGAGGCGTTCAAACATTACGTCGATGACTTCAACACGATGGAAAGCGAGGACGTGGTCAACGCCATCCCCAATGCCGCCGCATGGGATTGGATGCAGAAAAACGTGCCGCTGTTTGAGTGTCCCGATGCGGACATCCAGCGCATCTATTACTTCCGCTGGTGGACGTACCGCAAACACCTGGTGCAGACGCCGGCCGGTTGGGTGCTGACGGAGTTCATCACGCACGTCAAACACGCCGGGATTTACGACACGATAAGCTGTGCTATCGGTCAGCATTTGGACGAAGGCCGCTGGCTGCGCGACCAGCGCTACCTGGACGATTACACGCGCTTCTGGTTCCGCGGCGACGGCGGCAAGCCGCAGCCGCACTTGCACAAATTCAGCGGCTGGGTGGAATCGGCCGCGTACGAGCGCTACCGGGTCACGGGCGACGCCAAATTGCTGATCGATATGTTGCCCGATTTCGTCGCCGATTATCGCCAATGGGAAAGTGAGCGGCTCCTCCCCAACGGCCTGTTTTGGCAACGGGACGTGAGCGACGGCATGGAAGAATCGATCAGCGGCTCGCGCAAGAAGCACAACGCCCGGCCGACCATCACGAGCTACATGTACGGCAACGCCCTGGCCATCGCCGCCGTTGCCGAGCTGGCCGGCAAGCCCCAAATCGCCGCGGAATTCCGCGGCAAAGCCGGCAAGCTCAAAGCCGCCGAGGAGCGATTGCTCTGGGATGATTCGGCCAAGTTCTTCAAGGTCCAGTTCGAAGACGGCTCGCTCTCCCCAGCCCGGGAAGCGATCGGCTTCATCCCCTGGTATTTCAATTTGCCGGATGACACGAGCGACTTCGGCTCAGCGTGGAACCAGCTCACCGATCCGCAGGGTTTTTGGCTTCCCTGGGGCCTGGCCACGGCCGAGCGGCGCCAGCCGACGTTCATGGCCCGCGTCAAAGGCGATTGCGAATGGGATGGCGCCGTCTGGCCGTTCGCCACCAGCCAAACGCTGACCGCCCTGGCCAATCTGCTGAACAACTACCAGCATCACGAGATGACTAAGCAGGTTTTTCTTGACGCGATGCGCACGTACGCCAAATCGCACACGATGGACGGCAAGCCGTACATCGGGGAGTACCAGGACCCAAACACCGGCCGCTGGCTCAAAGGCAACAATCCCCGCAGCCGCTACTACAACCATTCGACGTATTGTGATTTGGTGCTCACCGGCGTGGTCGGCCTGCGGCCGCGCAGCGATGACGTGGTGGAAGTGAACCCGCTGGTGCCCGAGAACGCGTGGGACTGGTTCTGCGCAGATGGCATCCCATATCACGGCCACGAGCTGACGATCCTCTGGGACAAGACGGGCGCGCACTACAGCAAAGGACCCGGCCTATCCATCTTCGCCGATGGGCGTTTGTTGGCACACTCCGATACGCTCGCTCGCATCACTGCGCAGTTGCCGCGATAATGAATCGTGTTGCTATGCCGCGGCGCATGGACTGAAAAAATCTTTTCCTGCCTGCAAACACGCAAAAGTTGGTATTCCCGCAGCATTCATCGCGACAATTCGCTTAGCTCCAGCGGGAGATGGGGGTTGAGATTTCTGGTTTTGATTGGAGAATCGAGTCCGCAAGGCAAGCATTTCGCCGCGCTGTCAGTGAAACATCCGACTACCACAAAACAATACGCGTGATACCCTGCGGGCTGCAGTCCACGCTGCAATCGTGAAAATTTTAGGGCGATGAAACCGGTCACGACCGGTTGATGGAAACGAGCAATGAAAGCCGCTCGCGCCCGGTTTCTCGCCGCTCATTTCTTTGCCGCCTGGGTTTGACGTGGGTAGCCCGACGGCGAAATTAAATCATATCCACAGAGGAGAAGGCATATGCGTCAGTTCAAATTACGCGTCATATCCATCATGGCGTTGGCCTTATCGGCGGGAGCGGCATTCATGCCGGCGACCGCGCACGGACAAATCTTTGTCTCGAACGAGACTGCCGCCACGATTGGCGAATACAGCACGTCGGGAGCGACGGTGAACGCCTCCCTGGTCTCGGGGTTGAGTCAGCCGCTGGGCATTGCCGTATCTGGATCGGACCTGTTTGTCGCGAACCACAGCGCCGGCACGATTGGCGAATACACGACTTCGGGAGCCACGGTGAATGCCTCCCTGGTCTCGGGGTTGAATGACCCGTACGGCATTGCCGTGTCTGGATCGGACCTGTTTGTCGCGAATTGGGGGAGCGGCACGATCGGCGAATACACCACTTCGGGAGCCACGGTGAACGCCTCCCTGGTTTCGGGGTTGAATTACCCGCACGGCATTGCCGTGTCTGGACCGGACCTGTTTGTCACGTACCTATACAGCGGCACGATCGGCGAATACACCACGTCGGGAGTGACGGTGAACGCCTCCCTGGTCTCGGGGTTGAATAGCCCGATCGGCATTGCCGTGTCTGGATCGGACCTGTTTGTCACGAACTTTTACGACGTCACGGTCGGCGAATACACCACGTCGGGAGCAACGGTGAACGCCTCCCTGGTCTCAGGGTTGTCTTACCCGTACGCCATCGCCGTGTCTGGACCGGACTTGTTTGTCACGAGCGCCACGCTCGGTACGATCGGCGAATACACCACGTCGGGAGTGACGGTGAACGCCTCTCTGGTCTCGGGGTTGGATCGGCCGTCCGGCATTGCCGTGGCTGTCCCCGAGCCGGCGAGGCTGGGGCTGCTGGGTCTGGCTGGCGGCATGCTGCTGATGCGCCGGCGCGAAAATCGCCAGTAAACGCAGGGGCATGAAAAATGTCGGGAATTTCCGCGTGGGGAGCAGACCGGCCCGAGGACGGGCCGGCTCAATTTCGAATCGATACCCACCTGCTCTCGGACCGCTTTCTGTAGTGTTGACCTACGCGGCTTCGGCTTCGGGGGGCTTATCGGCAGCGTCGGGGGCGGGGGCCGTGGGGTGGGCGGCGTGGTGGGGGCCGGGGGTGAACATCAACCGCGGAATCTGAAGGCCGGGGATCGCTTCCAGCTTGGTGATGAAGCCCGGGCGCAGGCCGCTGGGTTGCAGGGAGCCGCGCACCGGGGCGTTGGCCGCGGCGGGTTCCTCCTTAAAGCGGAAAATGTCCTGAAGCAGCATGCGGTCGCCTTCCATGCCGGCCAACTCGCAGATGTGGGTGATCTTGCGCGAGCCGTCGCGCATGCGGGATTCGTGGACGATCATCTGGACGGCCGAGCCGATCTGCTCGCGGATGACGCGCACGGGGAATTCGATGCCGGCCATGAGGGCCATGGTTTCGATGCGGGAGATGGCGTCGCGCGGGGCGTTGGCGTGGAGCGTGGTCAGCGAGCCGTCGTGGCCGGTGTTCATCGCCTGGAGCATGTCGAGGGCTTCGGCGCCGCGGCACTCGCCGACGATGATGCGCTCCGGGCGCATGCGCAGGGCGTTGCGCACCAGGTCGCGGATGGTGACTTCGCCCTGGCCGTGGGCGTCGGGCGGCTGAGCCTCCAGCGTGATCACGTGATCCTGGAACAGTTTGAGCTCGGCGGCGTCTTCGATGGTGACGATCCGCTCATCGTCGGGGATGCAGGCCGAGAGGACGTTGAGCAGGGTGGTTTTGCCCGAGCCGCTGCCGCCGGTGACGATGATGTTCAGCCGGGCGATGACGCAGACTTTGAGGAACTCGGCGATCAGCGGCGTCAGCGTGCCAAGGTTGATCAGGTCCGGGAAGGTCAGGAGGGTTTTGCTGAATTTGCGGATGGTGAGGCAGGACCCGGCGACGGCGACGGGCGGGATGACCGCATTCACGCGCGAGCCATCGGGCAGGCGGGCATCCACCAGCGGGTTGGTTTCGTCCAATCGCCGGCCCAGCGGAACGATGATCCGGTCGATGATCCGCCGAACGTGGGCATCATCGTCGAAGGTGATGTCCAGGCGGACGGGCTTGCCCTTGCGCTCGACGTACACGCGGTCCGCGCGGTTGACCATGATCTCGGTAACGCTGGGGTCATCCAACAGCGGCTGGATCGGACCCAGGCCGAACAGTTCGTCGATCACCTGCTGGAAAAGCTGCTCCTGTGTGGTCTGCGGCACACTGATCCCCAGTGCCGCCAAGTCCTGGGGCAGATGCTTCAGAACGGACTGGCGCCCGGCGGCATCGGACAGGGCGGCCTTGCTGGTATCGATGTGCGGCAAGAGCCGCTCTACCAGCATCCGCTTGACCCTGCGAAGCTCGTTATGCTCCGCGGTTCCGGCAATAGGCGCGGCCCCAGCGTCCGATGCGTGCTGCATTGAATTCTTATCGACAATCCGCAGCACGGGTTAAGTCAAAGTTGACCGATGTCAGGCTTTTCGGATGCCATAGCGCCGGCGCGTCGGCATTTCAGGATCGCAACGTGCACGAGCGGGTGCAGGAGGTGCGTCGGGAGTACCTGGGATACGAACACAATTTGGCGCTGCCGCAGGACCTGGGCAAAAGCGCGGACGCCATCCTGAAGTATCTGCCTCCAGAATCCGCCCGTGCTTTCGAGCTGTACCGGCGGCATTTCGAGTGACGGGGATGGGCCGGCAGCATCGGGGGCGACCGAAATGCAACCACGGAGCCATGGAGGCACGGAGGTAAATCGTGTCAGTCGATCATTGCCGCGTCGTGGGGCGCTCGCTGAATAAAGGTCGTGTCTCCTTCAGTTGGCTAGGGCGAACAACTGATGCTGCGTGAACTTGTGGGGACTGTAGCGATGGCTATAGAGCGGAAAAAACCCTTGTGCGACCGTCATCGCTTCCCGCACGACCGCACGCGGAGACCTGGTGATGAGGCTCATATTGCATCTTCTACAGATGCGAAGACAATCGCGCTACGTAACAGGCGCCGAACTTGTCATGTTTTCTATAGAGAGCAGTCGTGTCCCCTCCAGTTCGGAGAATACGTGTCCGCTGCGCCGACTACACTCCTACCCTGACGGGATGGGCGCTTCAGGGGGGCCTTTTTGGAGGGGGATTCGTCGCAGAGGCCGGGTATTCCAGTATGGATACACGCCGGAGGGAAGAGTGGGCCGGAATGTTATGCTGGTGCCCGGTAGTATGCGGAATCCGTTTGATTAATGGCCAGGACATCCTTCGACCGGCTGCACTTCTGAAGCGCTTTCAACACGCCCGGGCAACGGGGGTTTAGATCGTGCCAAAGGATAATGCCGCCGGGCTTGAGTAACTTGAAAGCGATCTCGGAGTCGCTGAGCACCGCGTCGAATTCATGGCTGCCATCGACGAAGACGAAGTCGGTGATTCCGTACCAGCGGCTGAAGTCGAAGGACGTGGAATAGCCGCCAAATTGCTGGATTTTCGCCGCTTCGGGCAGGCCGCGGAATACGGAGCCTTTGACCGGATCGTTGGGAAATTCCGAATCGAGCGTGTAGATCATGGCGTTGGGCGGCGTGTTGGCGGCGACGATGGTGGCGGATCGTCCGTCGCCGGTGCCGATCTCCACGCAGACGGTCGGCTGAAAGCAGCGCGCCACGGAGGCCAGCACAATGGAATCAAGAATCGAACCCGCCCGAAGGTCTTTGCTCCAGTTGCGCAAATTGAGGATCAGGTCCGTCTGATGCGGGAGGATTTGGTCCAACGCGATACACCGGAGATCGAATCGCCAATAATAGAATCGGGTCTTGATACGCTGAAGGACGGATGCCATAAAGCTCCCGAGCGTCTGAGCCGAAACGTTCGATTCGATCGATGGCCCTCGACCTCCGCGGACCAATTCTTGTCACTTGTAGCATCTGATGAGAGTCATCGCAACCATTGATAAAGGCAATCCTTGTGAGCGTTGCGTCGGCTGGGCTATGACGCTGACGGTTCCGGAATTCGGCGATTTCATTGGTCCGGCAGCCAGTCGGGCAGTTGGCTGATCGGCGTTGCCGGCAGGTTGATCAGAAGGCCAGAAGGGGAAGGCCAGCAGGGGGACAGCGCACCTTATGACCGGCGTTGGGCACGTCATGAAACGGATAAGGTGCGCGAGCGGTGGTTGGGCGCGTTGCCGATGCGTCACAGGAAAACCGAGGGGTTGACGGCAAAGTGGGCGGCGGCGGCGCGAATGTGCGCCTTGCTCATCTCGCGCTGACCTTTGAGGATCATGGTGGCGGCGGGGCGGCGGCCCAGCACTTCGCCAAGGTCCGCAGGCGTCATGCCGTGCTGGTCCATGAGGTGGTGCAGCACGTCGAGGGGCGAGGCTGCGGCCAGCGCCGGCAAGATATGCGACCGCTCGTAGTCATCGACAAAGCGCCCCAGCGCCGCCAGGTAATCAGCTTCGCCAGCGGTTGGTTGTTGATCGCCTTTTGCTGATAACTTGGCGACGATGACCAACGCCCGGCGATGGTCGGCCTTGGAACGAATTGGGCGCAGCGGAAAAGAGCGAACCAGTTCCAGGTAATCCTCTTCGGCGGTGGGGGACCTTGAGGCGATTGTTTTCATAGCCTTTGCCTCCATTGGTCTTTGTCGTATTCCGCAGTGTGATCCGATATTTGCCGCGACAGCGGGCAGGCGCCCAATTGGCGGGTTCGGCGAGAGTTACAACAAGTAGCAGCGACAGGACTCGAACCTGTGACCCGGGGCTTATGAATCCCCTGCTCTGCCAACTGAGCTACGCTGCCATCATAAACGAATGGCCGTCACAGCCATCAGCCTGCGGCAATTTTATGGCGCGCAATGGTTTGGTCAATCCTTCGACGGCCCAGGGGCTGCGGATTGCGACTCCTTGAATCGAAAATAGTCCAGGGGCATCTGGCGCGTCGAGCCATCCGTTGTCTGGATCGGCGAAATGGCCGTCGCCCGCGGCGTGACGTGGAGAATCGAAATCGTCTCAAACGGAGCCGTGGGAGCGGTAAAACGCCGCGATTGAGGATTAAACATCGGCCGGGACTGGCCGCAGATCCAGTTGAATTCAGCGGGTAGGGATTGAAAACGAAGAGAATCGCAATAAACGGCCGCGTTGAGGGCGTTCTGTTCGCTCATTTTGTGCGGGGTTGCGTCCAAGGCGATTTGGGTCCAGCGCTGCCAGCTTTTCCAGAGGGGAGATTGGCGGGGCGCGGCGAATACGCCGGAGTTGATCATCGGTTTGGCGATCAGGTGTTGCATGATTTCATCGCCGAAGGAGGCGGCGTAGAACCGTCGCATCTGCGGATCGGTGGATGGATGGGCGTAGGCCGGATGCGTTTCGATGACGGCGGCGATGTCGGCCGAGGACGCGGCGGCGACAAGAGCGTCGATGGCGCGCCAATCCTGCAGCCAGGCGTCGGAATCGATCCAAATCAGGATTTCGGCATCGGGGAAATACTTGGGCAACATCGGCCGGGCGGTCATGGCCTGGTACCAATGCGGCGCCGGCGGGCGATCGGCGAAATCAAAATCCCACTGTGGCGACACGCATCCGACGCCGAGGAACTTCAACTCCTCCGCCTGATCCGCATCCAATCCCACATTTAAAACCCAAAGATCAATGCTGCTATTGGGGCGATGTTCCAGAATCGAATATGCCCATCCCCGCAACAGCGGGAAATATTCGGCATCAGCGGCGGAGATGAGCGCGGTTCGCATAGAGAGAGGAAGGCTCAATGGACAATCGTGTGCATCGGCCTTTCATCTGTGGCCAATTGTATTCGCCTCAGTATTGTCTGCGGTCGGCGGCATCGGAAATTTCGCTGCTGGCGATGCTTTCGTAGCCGACGTGGGCGACAAATTCGGGATAGCCGGGGGCGCCCATCTCGGGGATGTCCAGGCCGGCGACTTCGACGCCGGGGGGGACGCGGTTGGAGCCGAGGAACCTTCCGATGATCCAGAAAACCAGGCCGGCGGCGAGCAGGTTCCAGGCGATGCAGACGGCGGCGGCGATCAATTGCGCCAGTAATTGCTTGGGGGAATGGTGGCCATAGAACAGCCCGGTGATGTTGCCGGGGATGTTGTTGTAGCCGTCGCCATAGGTGCCGTTGGCGAAGAGGCCGACGGACAGGATGCCCCAGAGTCCGCCGACGCCGTGGACGCTGATGGCGCCGACGGGGTCGTCGATGCCCTTGCGTTCAAACATCAGGACGGCCCAGACGACCAGGAGGCCGGCGACGATGCCGATGAGGAAGGCGGCCGGCGGGCTGATGAAGGCGCAGGGGGCGGTGATGGCGACCAGTCCGCCGAGCATTCCGTTGCACATCATGGAGGGGTCGGGCTTGCCGTACACTTTCCACAGGTAGAAGCAGGAGGTGACGGCGGCGGAAGCGGAGGCGAGCATGGTGTTGACGGCGATCAAACCGATGCGGTCGGTGGTTCCCGAGAGCGAGGAGCCGGCGTTGAAGCCGAACCAGCCGAAGGCCAACACGAACGTTCCGAACATGACCATGGGCATGTGATGGCCGAAGATGGGGCGCGGGTTGCCTTGGGGGTCATACTTGCCGATGCGCGGGCCGATCATGGCGCAGAGGATAAAGCCCATGACGCCGCCCTGCAGGTGCACGACGGAGGAGCCGGCGTAATCGACGGCGCCGTGGCCCAGGCCGCAGTTGACGCCCAGGCTGGCCAGCCAGCCGCCGCCCCACATCCAGCAGCCGTAGACGCTGTAGAGGAATCCTCCGACGCAGAGGCTGAAGATGGTGAAGCTGCGGAAGCTCCAGCGTTCGGCCAGTGCGCCGGTGGGGATGGTGGCGGCGGTGTCCATGAAGACCATCATGTAGAGGAAGAGGACGATGGCGCCGGCGGAGATGGCCGGTCCGCTGAGGAAGAAGCCGCTGTAGCCGCACAGTCCCCAGTGTTTGCCGAAGAGGGTGATGTAGAGCATGTGGTTGAGGGACGAGCCGCCGCCCAGGCCCAGGGACTGCGGCCCGCCGATCAGCGGGATGGCGGAGCCGGCGGGGGCGCCGTTGACTCCGCCCATCATGAAGGCGTAGCCGCAAATGAAAAACCCGATCATCCCCAGGCTGTAGACCAGGAAATTCATGGACATGGTGTGGGCGGCGTTTTTGGCGCGGCACATGCCGGTCTCGAGCAGGGCGAATCCGGCCTGCATGAACATGACCAAGAATCCGGCCACCAAAGTCCAGACGAAATTGATGGCACGGGTGTGATCGGCGATGGCGGCGGCGGTGGGATTCGCCGGCTCCAGGGCGGGAATGGCTGCGGACTGGGCGTGGGCCGCCGGAGTCAGCGTTGCTAGGGCCGCGAAGATGAGCAGGAGTAATGCGACGCTAAAGGTTCTGCGGTTGGTAGAGTCGATCATAGGTGGTCAGAAGTTAATGCCTTGGAGGCCGCGGGACAAGAAATGAATATCGGAAACAAAGCCGCCCGGGAAAACAGGACGGCCACCCGCGGAGGTGGCCGTCCTGAAAACGGAGGGTTTTGATCCTTCTGTGCACTGTTCAAGTGACCGAGAGCGTTGTTGGTCGGCTCAGGATGATTTCCTTGCCGAGTTTCTTGCTTCGGCCAATGAAATAGATGGTGCCGTAGACGCCCCAGGCGGCGGCGATTCCCAAGGCCCAGAACGGCTCTTTGGGGCTCATGCCCGGCACGCTGAACGGCCCGATGATGTAGAACAACATGCAGCCCAGATTCGCGAGCAATCCGAACGCCGGAATGAACAGGTGCTTGATCGGATTGTGCAGATGGTGCTGGTGGAAGGCCACCATCGCGATGATGCAGGTCATCATGTAGAGCATGAACGTACCGAAGTTGCTGATGAGGGTGATGACCAGCGAGCTGCACGGGAATTTCAAAGCGGTGGAGTTGTGGAACAGCCCGAAGTAGTACCACGGGCTGTAGTGCCACACACCGGCGACGGCGGTATCCGCTTGGGCGGCGGGACCGCAGAAGTTGAAGAGCACGCCATAGATGCCGATCACCACCGAGATCGTCGCCAGCGTCCAGATGGAGCGGTGCGGCGTGGCGTTCTTGCCGTGCAGCATGCCAAAGTGCGCCGGGACTTCCTCGTCGCGGCCCATGGCGTAGGTCACGCGAGCGCCGGTGTTGATGCAGGAAAGGGTCGTCCCGATCAAGGCCACAAAGACGGTGAACGCCTCCAGGATCATGAACCACCAACCGCCTTGGGTGCTGCCGAAGACCCAGGCGCCGACGATCTGCATCATGTCGCCGATGGGGGCGGCCGAACCGGCGGCGGTGGTGGCGTTGTAGTTATTGTGCATGAAATAATCGGCGGCGAAGTATTCAAACAGGTAACAGAATCCGCCTTGAATCGCCAATGACAGCAATACAGCCCACGGGATGTGCTTCTTGGGGTTCTTGGCTTCCTCGCCCATCGACGTGACGGATTCGAATCCGACCAGGATCAGGATGGCGATGCACGCTTGCACGAAGGTGACGCTCAGGCCGTGCGGGTGGATGACCGATCCGGCGCTGATGTGTTGATTGAACGTGGGAACCAGACGCGGATTGGCGCTGGTGTCGTTGGGGTCAGGCGCCATGACTACGCCGCCGTCGTACGAAACCTTCCATGGATTGCTGGTGTCCAGCTTGGGCGTGCCGTCATCGTTGAAAACGGGGTTGCCTTTGGCGTCGACCGCTTGCTGGTAGGGATAGGCCTTGTTGTTGCCGTAGCTATCGGCGACCAGGCCCCAGGTGCTGACGGCTGAGCCTTCGTGGTGGTTGGTGCGATAGGCGATGGCCATCACGGAGAAAATGATCAGCGCCGTGATTTGAATGACGTTGATGGCGACGTTGACGCCGGTGGCGCCGACGACGCCGCGGTAGGCGATGTACGCCACGCCGTAGGCGAAGACCACGCAGAAGAGAACCATGAACAGCGGGCTGGGGATGCCGGCGTTGAAAATCTTGGGCCAAAATTGGCCGGCGAGATACCCCGCCACAATGGCCGTGACGGCCACCATGACGCCGGGATACACCCAATAGTAGAGGTGACTGGCCCAGCCGACCATGAACTTGTAAAGTCGCGCCCACTTGTAGGCCTGTTTCTTGGAAAGGAACGCCTGTTCGGCGAAGAAATAGGAACTGCCGGCGCCGGGATAGAGCTTGGACAGCTCGGCGTACGAGATGGCGGTCGCAAAGCAAAGCGCCAACGCCAGCAAGATGCCGAACCACATGGCGATGCCCGCGATGGGCTTGCCATAGGAAAGCTGCATGACGAAGGTCAGCCACAGGAACGCGCCCGGGGCGATCAGGGCCATGGCGTTGCTGGTCAGGCCCGTCAAACCGAGCGTGGCCTTGGGTGCGGTGGGGGTGGGACTGGGACTGGATTCGGTTGCCACAATCACTCTCCTTTCGCCCGGCTGTGCGTGCAGCCGGGCTGTGTAGCTTGGTCTTTGGCGCGGCGGCGCTGCGTCTCTCGCACAGGCGCCATCACAAATGCTGTGCCACGTTCGCCAGTTAGATTGGGGACAGGGCTTGTGGCCGCCGTAGCGGCGGTTTTGAGGCCCTGACGGCGCCGCATGGGTCCGGGCGGTCGCGTGGAGCGCCACGCCTAAAAAGTGGGCAGGATGGGAAATGGCGCCTGGGATGAGCCGCGAAGCTGAGCGCGCCGGCCAGAGTCGGAGAAGTCAGTTATCGGGCGGCGATGCGGGGGTCTTGTATTGGCGGCTGCGGCTCATAGAATCCGGCCGATCCAGCAGGCCGCCGCCTTTCTTCTATGGAGATCTCGTACGCCAGCTTGTCCACCGCCGGTCCGATACGGGAGCACAATGAAGACTGCGTCGTCTGCTGGCAGCCGCAGGGCGAATCGGAATGGCGCGAGCGGGGAGCCATCGCGATTCTGGCCGACGGCGTGGGGGGGCAGGACCGCGGCGAGATCGCCAGCAAACTCGCTTGCGACGAGGCGGTAAAATCCTTCCTGGAGGCCAAACCCCTGGCCGCGCCTAATCAGGTTCTGTTCCAGATGTTCTCGGCGGCGAACGTCGCCATTTATGACCAGAACCTCAAAGGTCACGGCGCCGCCCGCATGGCGACGACGTTGACGGTCTGCATGTTCCGCCACAACGAGGTGAACATCGGCCACGTGGGCGATTGCCGCGTGTACGCGGTGCAGCAGGGCCGCATCCGCCAGGTGACCAGCGATCATTCCTACGCGGGCGTGCAGCTCAAGCTGGGGCTGATCACCGTGGAGGAGGCCGCCAGCAGCCAGATGCGCTCGGTCCTGACCCGTACGGTCGGCCAGGAACCGACCATCCGCGTGGACTATCATACGATCACGGTCAGCCCCGGCGACGTGATCGTGCAGATGTGCGACGGCGTCTGGACGCAACTGACTGAAGGCGAGATTCTGGACGTCGTCAGCAAGCAAGCGCCGGAGCAGGCCTGCCCATCGCTCGTGCGGATGGCCGAGCGGCGCGGCGCGGATGACAACCTCTCGGTCCAGGTCATCCAAATTCAAGGCATCGAGCGCTTGAGCTACTATCGCGGACTGCCCACGTACCAAAAGGAGAGTCCAGCCGTCATGGGAACCGAGGTGGAAGTTGGCCAGGTGCTGGACGGGCGATTCAGGATCACCGACGTCATCAGCCGCTCGGGCATGGCGTCGATCTTCAAGGCGATCGACCTGACGGACAACAGCGTCGTGGCGCTGAAAGTGCCGTTCATGCAGTTCGAATCGGATCCCGGCTTCTACCAGCGCTTCCAGCGCGAGCAGGCCATCGGCCAGGCGCTGCGCCATCCGTACATCCTGCGCATGATGGAGGATGAAGCGGTCAAGAAGAGCCGGCCGTACATCGTGATGGAATTCCTGGAGGGGCAGACGCTGGCGCACTTGATGCACACGATCCGCCCGATGCCGCAGGCCGACGCCCTCAAGATCGCCAGCCGCGTCTGCGAGGCCCTGCATTACATGCACGAGCACGACGTGGTGCACCGCGACCTCAAGCCGGACAACGTCATGATCTGCAACGACGGCAGCATCCGGATCATGGATTTCGGCATCGCCAAGTTCGAGGGGAGGCGGCGGTTGACCTTCGGCGGATTCACGCCCGCCATGGGCACGCCGGATTACATGGCCCCCGAGCAGGTGCGAGGCCGCCGCGGCGACGCGCGCACCGACATCTACAGCCTGGGCGCCATCCTCTACGAAATGCTCACCGGCTCGGTCCCCTTCGAAGGAGCCAACCCCTTTATTATCATGAACAGCCGCGTCAGCGGCGACCCCGTGGCCCCGCGCAAGCGCAACGACAACATCTCACCGCAGGTGGAGGAGATCGTCCTGCACGCCATGGCCCGAAATCCCCAGGACCGCTACCCGTCGGCGTTGGCGATGAAGCAGGAGCTGGATAATCCCGAAGCGGTCGAAGTGACCGGCCGCGCCCAGCGCCTGGTCAAACCCAATCCCATATCCGGCAACCTGAAGCGCTACCGCCTGGTGGCGATCTGCGTGGCCATCCCGTTGATTATCCTGGCGGTCGCCTTGTTTTTCTCCCATTTCCGCATCGCGCGCAAGTGAGTTTGAGCGTTGTCTGGTCCCCTCGCCCCGCGTGCTGGCGGGGAGAGGGTTAGGGTGAGGGGCGAAGGGGACAGGCCCGGCGCGTATACGCTGATCTAAAAGCCGCTGAGCCGTACCGGGATCGTTGAAATTCCAACGTTCACGTCGTCGGGCATTTCCGCCGTCGGATACGGGCGAGCAGGGGAATCGCCGCGCCAAGGAGAATTGCCGCCGAACCCGGTTCGGGGACCGCGACCATATCTCCCATCATTACGACGTCTGTTTGGCTGCCGCTGACGAAGGTGTCGGCGTATTCGTTGAACGCGGCTTCCTTCTTCGTGAGCGTGACGCTGACGTTCGACATGTATATGTTCGCGGCATAGAACATGTTCCACTGGTCGGTGGCGTGAATATTGATGTTCTCGAACGTCAGGCCGTTAATGTTGGGCGGTGAAATGTTCAGCCCATAGATCATGGCGGCGTTGTTGGCGCCGGTGGCGGTGAGATTCTCGACGGTGATGTTGTCCCAGATTGGCGTAGTGGCGGTGTAGGTGGCGGCCGGGAAGGGGCTGGAAGCGCTGGGATTGCCGGGGAAATTGTCTCCGCCGCTGCTGTAAAAGCTGTTGATGATGATGGGGTATTCGACCTTCGTCATGGTCAGGCCGTTGAACGTCACGTTCTGCACCGTTCCGCCGTTGCCCTGGCCGGCCTTGAGGTGCAGGCCGTACGTCGTATTGTTGAACGTGCAATTGGTGACGGTCATTCCGTTGAGGCCGAGGTTGGTCTGTCCGCCGATGGAAATGCCGTGCCCGTGTGTCATGGTGCAATTGGCGACCGTGATGTCGCTGCAGGCGGTGTCTTGCGGCTTGGCGACTATGTCGTCGTCGCCCGCGGCGACATGGCAATTCTCGATCAGGAAATGACTGCCGGAAAAATCGATCCCGTCCGTGTTGGATTGATATTTCAGAGGATCCTGGATGGTGACCGTGTTGATGGTGACGTTGCTGTCCGCTTCGGTAACGAGGTGCTCGTGGGAGGAATTCTCGATGGTCACATTGGCCACTTCCAGATTGGTGATGTTCTTGAGCGACAACATATTGTTGGAAGAAGTGGAAGTGGCATGATCGTCGATAATTCCGCCGCCGCTGATTTCAACGTCGTGCGTTGTTCCGGTAGTGGAGATGAATGTGTTCTTGGGCGTGAGGTTCTGCAAGGTGGCGCCGGTGTCGACTTTGAGATTGACGTTATTCCCGAGCAACAATGCATTGCTCATATAAGCGCTGGATGCGGCGGGGATTTCCACGGTTCCGCCGCCATGGCTGGCCGCGTAGGCGATGAAGGCGTTGATGACGGATGAGTTGTCGGTGGTTCCGCCGGCTTTAGCGACAGCGCCGCCGTCGATGGCGGAATTGGAAACCGTGACGTTGTAGGTTGCCGAACCAATGGTCGGCAACGTGGGGTTCGCCAAGGCCTTCCCCGTCAAGGATGCGACAATAGGGAAACAACTGGCACCGATAAGCGCGCAACGCTTCCGAGACATGACCGCCCTCCTCGTGTTAAACCGGCATTTACCATTGACCTAGGCCGCACGACGGTCGTGTGGCGATGGCTCGCAGGATAGCGGCCTTGGGAATTTTGCACAATTTATTGTTCATTCGGCGCCAACGACGTCGCGACGATTTTGACGGCAAGTTGTCCATCTTGCCACGCCAGCAGCCCGGCCGCCGAGGTTGGTGACGATGAAGCCGACGCGGGCGACCACCGGTTCAAGGATATGTTGCAAGTATGATGCCTGTCTGGGAAATTCGGGACAAGAGCGGTTACAGCCCGTATTCCCCCCAGCGGCGGGTGACCAGGTCGATGGTTTTCTGATCCATCACCATTTTCTTGAGCCAGCGGCGCACTTTGCCTTCGGCGGGCCGCTTAGCGGTGGCGTTGGGGTCTAAACGACCGCAGTGCGACGCTCGCGCCGGCGGCCGATGGAACCACGGTTGGCCCCGTACAGGTTGGTTTCGTGCGAGAGCCGAACGATGTCGAAATACATCAGCAGCGTGGCGCGATCGATGGTCTGCTCGTATTGGCCGCTCTTATTCACAAGCCAGATACAGTCGCTGCCATCGCGCGGCGAATAATAGCCGATCCGGAATTCTCGCCCCATCTGCTTTCGCCAGTGGGGCGTCGAGTCGTCGTAGCGGCTGAGCCGTACGAGGGTCTTTGGCGGGATGATTCGAGGAATCTTCATACTCCAACTTTACATCATACGGCTTCTAATCCCTTGGATGCAAAGCGTTTTTGCTCGCTTTCGCTGCCTCACGACAAAAACGCAGCCAATCTGCGAGTGGAATTGGAGGTGGAACGATTCCGTTGTGCGGGATTGGAGTGCCATCGAGCCGGTATCGGCCGACATTTCTGTTTCTTCGATAACGGTCGATGTGGACGCCGCCGTGCGTAAACCTGTCAAGCTGGTAATTGTCCGTGGACATTAAATTCCGTATTCCCCCCAGCGGCGGGTGATCAGGTCGATGGTCGTTTGATCCATCTCCATCTTCCTGGGCCAGCGGCGGACCTTGCCTTCGGCGGGCCATTTGGCGGTGGCGTCGAAGCCGATCTTGCTGCCGGCGCCTAGCTCCGGACTGGCGTGATCCAAAATGTCCACCGGGCCGTGGACGATCTCGCTGTCGCGCTGCGGATCGCAGTGGGCGAACCAGTGGAACAGCACGTCCTGCTCGTCGTGCACGTCGACGTCCTCGTCCACCACGATGATGAACTTGGTGAACGACATCTGCCCGGCGCCCCAGATGGCGTGCATCACCCGGCGGGCCTGGTACGGGCATTCCTTGCGAATTTTCACGAACGCGCAGTTGTGGAATACGCCGCTGACCGGCAGGCTGTAATCGACGATGTCCGGGATGATGGTCTGCACCAGCGGCAGGAAGATGCGCTCCGTGGCTTTGCCCAGGAAATAGTCTTCCATCGGCGGCTTGCCGACGATCGTCGTGGGGTAGATCGGGTCCGCGCGGTGGGTGATGGCCGTGACGTGATACGCAGGGTAGAGATCGGCCAGGCTGTAGAAGCCGGTGTGGTCGCCGAAGGGGCCTTCCATCAATTTCTCGGCCGGGTCGACGTAACCCTCAACAATGATCTCGGCGTTGGCGGGGACTTCCAGGGGGATGGTTCGGCATTTGACCAGCTCGATACCGCGTCCGTTGAGGAAACCCGCAAATAGGATTTCCTCCATGCCCGGCGGCAGCGGGGCGGTGGCGACGTAGGGCAGGACGCTTTCGCCGCCCAGCACGACGGCCAGGGGCATCTTCTGGGCGCGGGCGGCGTACTTGCGGAAGTGCCGGGCGCCGTCGTGGTGCATGTGCCAGTGCATGGCGCACGTGCGCGCGGAGTATTGCTGGACGCGGTACATGCCGATGTTTCGGTCGCCGGTTTGGGGGTCCTGGGTGAAGATGCCGCCGAGGGTGATGTAGCGCCCCGTGCCGCGCGGGTTGGCGGCGGCGGCCGCGGCGGGATCGTAGACTTGCCCGCTGTCCAGGTCGCCGTCCAGCGGCCAGCACTGGATCAAGGGCAGGCGATTCAGGTCCGCCTGATCGCCCTCGAGCACCACCTGCTGGCAAATTCCATTGCGCACCGATCGCGGCGGAAAGCTGCCCAGCTTCAGCAGGTCCGGCAGCTTTTTCATTTTTTCCAGCAGGGTGGTGGGGATTTCCGGCTTGAGCAGTGCGGCGACGCGATCGGCCAATTCCGAAAGCGACGCCGTTCCCAGGGCCTCGTTGATGCGCCAATACGATCCGAAGGCGTTGATGGCGACGGGGATGTCGCTGCCCTGGACGTTTTCAAACAGCAGGGCCTTGCCGCCGAGGTTGGCCGCGGGTGATCGATCCACTTCGCGATGTCCGTGGGGCGCGGGAGTTTTGCAGACGCGGTCGCAGATGGCGGAGATTTCCAGCTTGGGATCGACGCGGGCTTTGACGCGAGCCAGTTCGCCTTCGCGCTGCAGAAGATTGAGAAACTCAGAGAAAGTCGCAGTGCCCATGGCGCGATGGTAAAGCGCCTCGCTCCGGCAGACAAATGCTGGAACGGGTCGCGCCGGGGTGATGGTTCGACGAAAGCGGCGCTGTAAGATAGCGGCCCATGAACGTTCAGATGGGCGACATCCTGATCCCGCAGCAGCGGATCGCCCAGCGCGTAGGGGAGTTGGCGGCGCAGATCACGGCGGACCACGCCTCAGTGGCGGTTGCTGATGGGGAGATCACCATCGTGCCGATTCTCACCGGCGCGATGATTTTCTGCGGCGACCTGATTCGCCGCATCCCCATCGCCATGAAGATCGGCCTGATGACGGTCAGCAGCTATCCCGGTCGAAGCGTGCGCACGCAAGGGGCCCAGATGTTGGCCAGCCAATTGGGCGACATCCGCGGGCGGCACGTGCTGGTGGTGGATGACATTCTGGACAGCGGCGGGACTTTGGGGATCGTGCTGCCGGCGCTGCGGCAGATGGGCGCGGCCAGCGTCAAGAGCTGTGTTCTGTTGCGCAAGGATCGGCCGCAGGCGCGCAGCGTGGCCGTCGATTACGTCGGATTTGAGATTCCCGATGTCTTCGTGGTCGGCTACGGCTTGGACTACAATGACTATTATCGTAATCTGCCGGACGTGGTGACGCTCCGCGGGCAGACAGTGGCCAAGACATGAGTTGGTTCGCGAGCCGCATTCGTGGAACATCTCGCCGATGCTGGCCGGCGTTGCACGCGGCCGAGGCGGGTTCCGGCGCCGCCGCCGCACAGCCCGTCCGCGCCACCTCCCTGGCGGCGGTGCTGGCCTCGCACATCCTGCGCGACGGTGAGATTGTTCTGATGGTGCTCAAGCCGTCGCTGTGGTTCATCCTCCTCTCCTCCGCGTGGTTCGTGGGGGCGGTGCTGGTGGCCAGCCTGGCGGTGGCGGTGCTGGAACACCGCGGGCACGATCATCGTCTCTTCGAGATCGCCGGCTGCCTGATCGCCGGGCGGCTCATGTGGGCGACCCTGCAATGGATGGGCCGGCTGTACGTGCTGACGGACCAGCGCGTCCTGTGTCTGGCCGGCGTGTTTTCCGTGGACGTGTTCGACTGCCCGCTGCGCAAGGTGGTGCGAACGCGACTGGTCTCCACGATGCGCGAAAAACTGTTGTGGGTCGGCTCCATCGAAATCATCCCGCACGAGGAAGCCATGCCCTCGGCCATCTGGCAGACGATTGCCCGCCCGCGGCAAGTCCACGAGCGCCTTTTGGCCGCCATCAGTCGCGCCCGCCAGTCCGGCAGCGGATGCGAATGACACGCGGCGGCGCCACCATCACGCGATTTTGCGCCCACCGATCCAAACGGCGGCGGGCAGAATGTCGCTTTCCAAAACCTCCAGCAGCGGATCATTCGTTTTGACGGCGAAGGCCACGAGGTCCGCCGCGGCGCCGAGGGCCAACGAGCCGACGCGGCCGGGAAAACCCATCGCCTTCGCCGCGTTGGTCGTGATCAATGGCCACAGTTGTGCCGTCGGAACTTGCCGAACCAGGCGGTGCAGCAGGCGCAGATCATCCACCAAGTTCAAATCCGGCGAGCTTGCACAACTGTCCGTGCCGACCGCCACGTTGATGCCGCGAGCCAGCATCTCCCGCCAGCGGTGCGGCGGGTGGCCGAAGAATTGATGCGTGCGCGGGCAATAGACGACCGAGGCGCGGCCGCGGGCAAGGATGTCCAACTCGCCGTCGTCACAGTAATTCACGTGCGCCAGCACGGCCGGGTATTGCAAGAGGTCCAGGGATTGTGCGAAACGAATCGGCCCGCCGCTAAAACGTGGAACTTGATCATCCCAAGTGCCCAGCCATTGCCACAAATCGCCAAAGGCTCCGCTGTGCTCGGCCAGGAATTCCGCCTCGTGGGGCGTTTCCGCCAGGTGCGTGGCCAGAGGCATGCGCCGCTGGCGGGCGACCTCGAGGCATCGGGCAAAACCGTGCGGCTCAACCGAGTACGGGGCGTGGGGCGAAACCGCGATGGTCAGGCGATCGCTTTGCCAACGGTCGTCGGCGGCCACGGCCAGGCGCTCCTCCAGCAGGTCTCGGTGTTGGGCCATGGCGTGGACTTCGCCGAAGCTGGTCACGCGCAGCGGCGAGTCGCGCAGCACCGGCCGAGTGAGGTGGCATTGGCGGCTGATGTCGCCGACGGTGGTGACGCCAAATCGCAGACATTGCTCGACGCCCAGGTCAATGGCCGCGGCCACTCGCTCGGGAGAGGGCATTTGGGGCATCAGCTCCTTGATCCAGTCCACGAAACCGCCCCGGAGCGAGTCGGGGCGCTGGCACAGGCTCAGCTCCAAGTGCGCGTGGGCGTTGACCAGGCCGGGCATAAGCACGCAATCGCCCAGGTCGACCAATTCCGCATCGCGGGCCTGAGCCCTAAGCTGATTTCGCGGACCGACGGCCAGGATTTTTGCATCGACGAGAACGGCCCCATCGGCCAATAGGGGGCCGCACATCGGCGCCACCCACGCGGCGCAGAGGAGTTGCCGGCCGGGCGGTTGGCTAGGGCTGGTCTTGCTCGAGTTCATCGGCCAGCATTTTTATCACTTGGCGGGCGGTTTCCAGTCGCCGCCGCGCCATGGCGCGGATCGGCTCGAAATGAAATCCATCTTTGAGGCGGGCTTCCCAGTATCCGTATTGCTCTCGTTTTTGGGCGGCGGTGAGCAGGTCGGCCACGCCTTCGCCTTGCAGGCCGAGCTGCACCGTTTGCCCGATCAGGCCGGTCAGGCCGAAATCGTCAAGATTGAGGGCATCGGCCAACAATTTCGCCTCGTCGATGACGGGGGATCGGTGGGGCACTTCATGCAAAAGGCGGGTGGCTCGATCCAACAGGGCCTCTTCCACGTCGGCGCCGAGGAGGCTGACCAACAGCTCGGCGGCTTGTTCGCAGCGGTCGCGGAGATTGGTGCGGCCCAGTTTCCCCGCGATGAGGCCGCCGGCCTGCCGCGGCGGAAGCTGCAGGGCGTAACAGGCCAGCTCCAACCCTTCGTCGTCCATGTCCGCTCCGATGAATTTCATGCCGGCGAACTTGCGAATGCGGTTCCACAGGCGCTGGGCGTCGCCCGACAGCCGCGGTCCAAGCGCATCGCGATCATCGAACGTGCGTAAGAGCTGTTCGAGCCGACGACGCAAATTCGGCTTCAAAGACATGGTCGCATCCGTGCGGTCAACGTGTCGTTCCATCCCCGTGTGGCCGCGTTTCCGGGCCTTCGCGCCAGCCCTTGCTGCGAGCCACGGATCATCGCATCAGCGTGGCGGAGCGTTCCGGCCCAACGCTTACCATCTTAATCGGAACTTCCAGAAGTTGTTCGATATGTTTTACGTATTGTTGGGCTTCGGTCGGCAAATCGTCGAAGGTTTTGCATCCGTCAAGGTTTCCGCGCCAGCCGGGCAAGGTTTCGTAAACCGGCTCGATCTCGGCCAAGGCATCGGCGTCGGCGGGGAAATGGGGCACGCGGCTTTGCCCGTGGCGATAGGCGGTGCAGATCTGCACGTGATCCAACCCCGACAAAACGTCCAGGAGGGTCATGGCGACGGACTCGACGCCGCAGAGGTCGGCGGAATACTTGGCGGCGACGGCGTCGAACCACCCGCAGCGTCGCGGTCGCCGCGTCGTCGTGCCGTATTCGTTGCCGCGCTGCCGGATGTAGTTGCCCACGTCGTTGTCCTGCTCGGTGGGGAACGGCCCGCCCCCCACACGCGTGCTGTACGCTTTGATCACGCCCACGAAACGCTGCACCATCTGCGGCGGAACCCCGGCGCCGCTGTACACCCCCAGCCCTGAACAATTGCTGCTGGTCACGTACGGATAGGTTCCGTGATCCACGTCCAGCAAAGCGGCGTGAGCGCCTTCAAACACAATCCGCTTGCCTTCAGCCGCGTATTGCAACAGCAGGTACGTCGTATCGTCCACCAGCGGAGCAATCCGCCGGCCAAAGTCGCGATATTGCTCGAACACCGGCTTGGAGTCGATCGGCTCGGAATCGTACAACGCCTTGAGCACCTTGTTGCGCTCGGTGATGATCCGGTGGATGCGCTGGCGGAGTTTTTCCTCATGGGCGAAGTCGGCGACGCGAAGGGCGGTGGCGCGTTGCATCTTATCGGCGTAGGCCGGGCCAATGCCCCGCCGCGTCGTGCCGATGGCGCCGCCGTCGGCCCTGTGCTCGCGCGCGGCATCCTCCTGCATGTGATACGGCATCACCAAATGGGCCTTGTAGCTGATCCGCAGATTCTGCTCGCTGACCATCACCCCGCGGGCGGCAAGCTCGTCGATCTCCTTGAACAGCGCCGCCGGATCGATCACCACGCCGTTGCCGATGATGTTCATCTTCCCCGGGCGCAGCACGCCCACGGGCAGGAGATGCGTGGAATATTTTTCCGCGCCGATGCGCACCGTGTGCCCCGCGTTGGAGCCGCCGCAGTATCGCACCACCACGTCCGCCTTCTCGGCCAAAAAATCGACGATCTTCCCCTTGCCCTCATCCCCCCATTGCAGACCGATCACGCACACGTTGGATTGCTGCACTGGAATCACGCTTTAAAGCCTTTCCGTGGGGTGTGGATTTACCGAAGGCAAAAGTAGGGCGGGGGGAAGGCGGTGTCAAGTTAGGCGCTTCCCGGAGTCCGGTGGCCGAATGACGAATGACGAATGACTAATGACGAATCAGTTCCCAATGACCAATGCCCCAATGGGCGGCCTTTAATTCGTCATTCGTCATTCGAATTTCGTCATTACGCGGGCGTTTGCCTCCCCGCCGAACTATTCATCCGCGTCTATACCATTTGTCGTGTCTACGGGAGGTTGACATCGGCGATGTTGTGGTTAATTTAGTCGTCAGTGGCGCTTTGGCGCTGCGAGGGCTTTTGTTTCCTCCGACATGGACGTCGGCGGAAGCCCCCCAACGGCAGGGATGTTTCCGCTGACGAACTTCCCTCCATTGAGCACGAGGCCTCCAAACCACGGGCAAAAATGCGCCGCGGGAGTTTTCCCGCACACCTGGAGGCGCAGCATCGGGTAAGAAACATGGCTAAGAACCCCGTTTTGAACCTTCCACTGACCAACGTTATGCGGCCGGAAATCGCGCTGCCGCTGCAACAAATCCTGCACCTGTATACGGTTGGACAATTCCTGCGTGCCTGGCGCAATCCGCGCAACCATTCGAGCATCGAGCAGGTGTTCGATTCACCGGAACAGGCCCACCACGCCCTGACGGTGTGCGCCGCCTGGGTTGGCGTACGCACGTCAGTCGCCAACAACCCCGACGTTGGCTTCTGGTGGCCGGAAGATCAACCTGCCTCCGTCCAGGCGTAACGGACACGCGGACCCCTAAGACCGCAGTATCCAAATGATCCACACCGTGCCCATGGCCACGGTGATCAGGGTGATCGGAATCCCCGCTTTGCAGTAGCTGCCAAGGTCCAGCTTTACGCCCAGCTTTTGCGCTTGCTCGGCGACGATCAGGTTGGCGATGCTGCCCACCAGGGTCAGGTTCCCCGCCCAGGTGCTGGACATGGCCAGCACGTACCATGCGCCGCGATCCGCGCGCGGGATCGACGGCTGAAGCAATAGCACGGCCGGGACGTTGCTCACCACGTTGCTCAACAGCGTCGTGACCGTCGAAAGCGTCGGCAGGCGATGCAGGTCCACGCCTTGGCGGCGAAGGTGGCTGATCAGTTGATCCAGAAAACCCGACTGCTTCATCGTGCCGTTGACAACGAATAATCCCACAAAGAGCAGCAATAGATTCCAGTCGACGCTCTGGTACAGCCGGGCCGAGTCCTTTCGCCGTGAGATCAGCAAGAGCCCGCCGCCGGCCAAGGCGGCGATCACTCTTCCCGCCGCAGGCAGGTAAAGAAACGCGATGACCAGGATCAGGAGGATCGCCAGGGTCTTGAACACCATGCGGCGGTCAAAAGGCGGAAGCTGGGGAGGTTGGCGTAACGGCGAGATGGCCGGATCGACGCCGTCCCAGAACTGGCCGCGCCAGGTCATCATGATGATGGTCCACGCCAGCAGCAGAGCCACGATCGTGACGGGGATCATGACGGCGGCGAAGTGGGCAAAGGGCAGGCGGCCCACGACGCCGATGTACATGTTTTGCGGATTGCCGATCAGCGTGGCGGCCGAGCCGATGTTGCTGGAGATGGCCAGGGCGATCAGGTAAGGGATGGGATTACGCCGCGCCTTGAGCAGGGCGGCGCAAAGCACCGGCGTGAAGGCCAGGCATACGATGTCGTTGGCCAATAGCGCCGAGAGCAGGGCGCTGGTGCCCATCATGCCCGCGAGCAACCGCTTGGGCCGCGCGGTTTGATGGGTCAGGGCCTCGCCCACCGTTTCGTAAAATCCCGCGGCCCGGAGCTGCGCGGAAAATAGCATCAGGGAAAACAGAAGCAGGATCGTTTCGTAATCGATTGCGTGGGCGGCAGCGGGCAGGCTGATGGCCCTGACGGCGATCATGCCGATCGCGCCCAGGACGGCCACTCCAGCCCGGTCCAGCCCCAGCCCCGGCAACCGCCCCAGCGCCATGCCGACGTAGACAAGGGCGAAGAGGAACCAGATGGCTGAATTAGTTGCTAGTTGCTGGTTGCTGGTTGCTAGTAAAGCCATGGCTCGGCGCTCTCAACCAGCAACTTCTTCGGCTTTACCACTGCGCTTCTTCAAAGGGATTTTCCGGGCCGCGGATTTTGGGCTTGGGAAGCATGGCGATCATGGCCCTGACCAGCGACGCGTCGGCGGGATGGCCGACGCGAACGTTCAGAGAAGAGCCTTTGAGCAAGGTGATTTCGCCGGGCGACGGCTCGCGCTTGGATTTGGCCATGTCCAGGAACCTGTCCTTTTTCAGCGTCCACGGCGTGACCACCTGCATGAAGCGCTGGGGCGGATGCAGGGCCTTCAGCTCGCCGGAATCGTCGATTTCCGCGACCGTCGTGCGCAGCGGCGCGGCCAGGGCCACCACGGGATGTTTCTCCGCCTCGGCCATGATGGCCTCGAGGTCGCTGTACGCCACCGCCGGCCGCGCCGCATCGTGCACCAGCACGTGCGTGCACTCGGCGGAGATGTTCTGTCCCGCGGCGGCCAATTGATCGATCCACGAAGGCCCGCCGGCGATCAGCTTGACGCCAGAAAAGCCCAGGTGCCCGCCGTATTTGCGCTTGGCTTCTTCCATCGCCTGCTGGGTCACGACAAGCTGGATCTGCTTGACGTTGTCGCGATTGAGGAACAGTTCGACGCTGCGCAGCAGCGCTTCGCGTCCGTCGATTTTGACCAATGCTCCGCCGCCGTCCATTCCCGCGGCAGGAGGCGCCGTGAAAAGAACCACCGAAAAGATCGCCATAGAAAGTTCCCGGTCAAAGCCGCGTCCATCATTCTCGCCCGGCGGCGTTCGGTCAAGCGAGATTGACAGTGCGCGAGGGGGTCATAGAATTTCGTTTCCATCGATTGGCGGGCTCGTAGCTCAGTTGGTTAGAGCGCGTCCCTGATAAGGACGAGGTCACAAGTTCGAATCTTGTCGGGCCCATTTCGGCCTTCGGCCGAAATAGAGGGGAGAGCGGTAGAGAGGAGAAAGTAGCGCAGGCAGAAAAGTCCGCCCCGCCGCGTCGATTTCGACGGCCGAGCGGCCGCTCTCCCCGGTCTACTTTCTACTCTCTACTTTCTGCAGCGGCGGCAAAACACGGGATCGCAGCCGGGGAGCATCGTGAGCGAAACCGGCCGCCTGCATCGACCGCTGCTATTCAAGGACGTATGAAAATGGCCTCCGCGACCGGTACCTGACCGTTGTCAGATCGCAATGACACGCTGCATGGGGATCCACGTCACGGATTTGTAGCCGAGTTTTTCCCAGAATCGTCGGCCTTCGACGTTTTCGTTGAACAAAAAGATATTACACTTGGGAATGCCCACCGCGGCGAGTTGTGCCAGACAGCTTTCCACGAGCGCTCGTCCCAATCCCTTGCGACGATGCGCCGGGTCAACCGCCAGATGATGCAAATAGCCGCGCCGACCGTCATGGCCACATAGCACGGCTGCAACGACCACGCCCGAAGCATTGCGCGCGATAAAACTCATCCCGGGATTTCGCATCAGAAAACGACTCATCGGCTCGCGTTCGTCAGATTCGTTAAGCGCGATTCCAATCTGACTTCGCCAAAAAGCGACCGTTTCCTCATAGTCGGCCATGGTCAGATTCGAGATGACATGGTCCATTCGACGACTCCTTCAAGCGGAGATGAAGCCGCGCTCCCTATGCGGCGATCGTCGAAACCCTCAATTTCTTGAGCTTCAGTCGAGCCTTCCACAGGTCATATTGCATCTGCTGGCTCAGCCAGGACTCCGGCGTGGTTTTGAATGCGATCGACAATCGAATAGCCATTTCGGGGCTCACCCCTGACCTGCCATTGAGCAGTTCCGATAGGCTCTTGCGGGTCACGCCTAATGCCTTTGCCGCTGCAGTAACGGAGAGCCCCAGCGGCTCAAGGCAAAGCTCCCGAATAACTTCGCCGGGATGGGGGGGATTGTGCATGTGCAAACCCATTTGTTCTCCTCAGTGATAATCCACGTAATCGACATCGGCCGCGTCTTGGCCGTCAAATCGGAAGACCACTCTCCAGTTGCCGCTGACATCCACCGCAAAATATCCCTTCAAGTTGCCTTTCAGAGGATGCAGTCTCAAACCGGGCAGCGCCATGTCTCCGGGTCTTTGCGAAGCGGAAAGCCGCGCGAGGATCAATCGAAGCCTCTTTGCGTGATCGGCGCGGATTCCCGATGTCCTTCCGGAAGCGAAGAACTTTTCCAGCCCTTTGTGCCGAAACGAAAGGATCATTTCGCGGCCCGATTGTAACCTGATACGTTACAGGTGTCAACTCGCTTTGCTTCGTCTACAGAGGGCCAAGCCATACGCCGTCACCGTGCTCCATTTCCCCTTCCGCGCCAAGCCCGGCCAGATTTATGAAACATCGCAGTATCGAGTCTCCGCATGACTCGCTGGCCGTGATGCATTCCTCCCAAGTTCCGCTTTGCTACGGTTCGGGCATATGGTCCATCGGAATCTGAATAAACTTTGACGCTTCCACGGTGACCGCTTCGCCCAGATCATGCCATTGGCCATGGTGGCGACGCACTTGCACCTTGTAGATGCCCGGCGGCACGATTTGCGCGGCCCACGTCTGCCCGCCGCGTTGCACGAGCTTGCCCTTGTCGTCGAGAATCTGGAACTCAAATTCGGGTTGTTGACCGGCGGAGCCGACGATGCGGATGCCGCTGTCGAGATTGAGCGTGGCGGTCTTGCCCGCTTCGACCGTCACGACGCCGGGCCAGGTCAGGCCTTCGCTGTCGTACTGGGTCGGGCGGATGGTGATTTGGTAATCACCCGGCGGCAAAGTGGCCGACACCCAGCCGCTGTCTTCGATCTGCTGCACGGGATCGGCCTGCCCCCGCCGCTGGAACGAAACTCGCCATGGAGCGTCCGGTTTAATGTCGGCGTTGCCGGGTTGGACGCTGATCCCGCCGTCCAAGGAGAAGGCGGTGATTTTGCCAGATTCGATAGTGATGGGAGTGGTCCAGAGCACTTCCCTGCTCCTGTATTGCTGAGGTTGGAATCCGACGCGATACTGCCCCGGCGGCAGCAGCGTCACACCCCAATCAGCTTCGGTCAACTGCTGCACGGGGTCGGACTGGCCTTGGCGGTAATAGGTCACGCGCCAAGGTGGCTTGGCGTCCTTCCGGTTCGCCGGCGACTGAAAATCGGCGCCGCTGTCGAGCACCAGCTTGGCGAGCTTTCCGCTCTCGACGTGCACGGTCCCCGGCCAAAGGACGGAGAGGCATCGATACTGCTGCGGTTGAATTGAGACGTGATAATCTCCCGGCGGCAGCGGCGTGGCGCCCCAGACGGCTTCTTCCCATCGCTGCACAGGTTCCTTGTCCCCCTCCCGGAAATAATCGATTCGCCACGGCGCTTTGGCCATCGACGACGACAATTGCAATCCGGTGTCGAGCGACACACGCAGCGCATGTCCGGACGCTACCGCTTGCGCCCGAAGGATGGATATCGGCTTGCTGGCGTGATACTGCCACGGCTGGACCAGCAGATCATATTTGCCCGCCGGCACCGGAATGTCCGTCGCGGCCGCAAACTCGATGTGCTGGATTTCCTTGCCGCTGGCGGAATCAACGATGCCGAACGAGAAAGGATTGCCGCTCCATTTGCTGGGGATGAGGCTGATGTAGGCCGGCTCCGGCGGCTGCGTTCGCTGGCCCGGGGCAATCTTCACCGTCGACATGGGCGTCCAGAGAGAGTGATGCCGCAGCGGTTGAATTCCCCAGACATATTTTCCCGGCGGCACAAGCATCGGCAGCCAGGCGCCGTATTCCTCCTGCACCGTCTGTTCGTCGTCGGAAGTCATGTCGGGCCTGAGTCCCCAGCGGTAAGGGGCGGCGCGATTCGCCAGTGCCGGCGGCGGTTCAATGGCGCTGTCCAAGTTCACCACCACATGCTCGTCCTGCTCGACGTGAATCACCTGCGGCCACGTTACCCACTTGCCGTCGAACTGAGTTGGCTTCAGCGCCAGACGATAGTCGCCCGGGGGCACGAGCATCACGGGATGCGCCCCGGTCAGCCATTGCACGATTTGATCGGGGTGATCGGCCTGGCACAACTCCCATCGATACGGCACTGGCGCCCAACTCGGCAGCGACATCTCCACCGCGGTGTAGAGGGAAATGCGTAGCGGCTCATCAGCCTTCTTTTCCACCGGCCGCGGAAAAATAACTTCCTGCCCCTCGTTTTGATATCGCGTCAGAGCCAGCCGGTATTGGCCCGGCGGAATCGGCGCGGAAATCGTCGAGCCGCGGACGACGGCAATTTCCTTTTGGCTCTGTGCGTCGAGGATGCGCCATTGGAATGGAGCCTGCGGATCATCGCCGAACGTCGCCACGACCGGCTGACTCTGGTCCGTCTTCTGGGCCTGAATGCTCGGCGGCGTCGGCGTGGCGAAGCTTACCTGATACACGTCGTTGGACGGATCGAAATCCGCGCCGTCGTGCGCCGCGACGATGTAGTACACTGACGCGCCCCCGTAATTGAACTGCACGTTGACGTCGCGCAACTCCAGCGGGGCGAGCGTGCCGATCGTCATCGGCTGGCCAACCGGCTTGCCGTTTTGCCATCCAGGTTTGGAGCCGCCTTCGTAAACTTGCAACACGACGTCGGCGGCCGAGACTTCGCCTAGATTTGCCACTCGCACCGGCAGCGAGATGGCTTGGCCGTTGCCCGGCGTGGCGGGAAGCAGCGGTGCTGTATCCGGCGATTCCACGAATCGCGCAAAGACGCCCACGTCGGCGCGGGCGTGATTCACCTGCTCCGATTCACCGGCGGCAATGGCATCAGCCGCTTGCTGGTTGTCGGCAACCACCAGCACTTCCCGGAACGCGTGGCGGGCCTCCAGGCGGAAATTGGCGGCCGTCAGGTAATGCCCGGGACTCATGTGCACGGTCCGCAGGCTGATCACGTTGCGCGGCAGGCCGGTGAGTTCCGCTTCCAGGAGTTTGGGATCGAACGGCAGCAAATACGTTCCTTCCGGAATGACGTTGGTTTGATGAGTCAGCGGCACGCCGTTGAGCATCACCGTGATCTCATGCGGTGAATAACTGGCGCGCGGAGTGCGAAGCTCGAAATTGACTTCCAGCCACGCCGCCTGGATCGCCGGGAAATGCGTCAGCAACCGTCGGCTGGAAGCCCACCCATCGCTTGCGGCGACGGCGAATTTCTTCAACACGGCGCGAGCCTGTGAAGGAGGCGCAGCCGTCGCCTTGCCGGAACCGGCCGGCGGGAGATCGCGGCTGCTGCGATCGTCGCCGTAATATTCGACTTCGGTCGCGCCGTCATGCGACAGGATGACGGGATATTCTGCATATTGATCTTCGGGCGTGATCGGCGTGGCGCTAGCCCAGGTGCGGCCGCCGTCTTGATTGGCGAGATAGAAAATCCGCGAGGCCCATTCGGGGCCGGCGCGGAAAACGGCTTCCAGTTTCTGGCCGGCGATGAGGAGATCAGGCTCGCCGGCATCGGCGCCGTCGGGACTCAAGCGCATTGGCTGCTCGAAGTTGGCGCCGCCGTCATGACTGAGCGCGTAATAGACCGCGGAAGTTGATTCAGGTTGCGGCGTACCCGCCGCCACAGCCGCCTGTCCCGTGTAAACCTGGCAGAGGAGATGAATCGTTCCGTCGTCCGCGACTCGCACCAGCGGCCGAGCCGCGCCGGCGGGCAATCCGCGCACTTCCGCGGCCGGCGCGAGATCGCCCGAATCGGTGCTTCGGGTGAACATGATCTTCGCCATCGCGTCACGTCCCTGCTGCCAGAAGACTCGCACGTGACCATCAGCGCCGAGCACCGGGGCTGGATCGTAGGCGCCGGCGGGATCGCTGCTGCCGGGAACGCTCAGCACCGGCGACCAATGCCCGTAACCGGAGTCGCTGATTCGACACGCCAGCGACGGCGGGCCATGCCAGGTGGTGGATGTTTCCCACACCACCAGGGCGCGGTTGTCCGGCAGCGGCAGTACCGCGGGCCATTGGCCAAACGCGGTCTTATCGGAAAGGATGAGGTCGGCGCTGAGCCGCCGCTGCGCCAGACCATCCCAGATCCGAAGAACAATTTGCCTCGCGGCCCCATCCGACCATCGGTTGGTGTGCCAGGTCTGGAGGATCACGCGATTTTCCGGCGTGCCGGAACTTACCGCGAGCATCGCTTCCGGTTCGTTGTCCAGGTAGATGGTGCTGCGGAAGGTGGCGTAGTCATCGCGAACGCGCAGCCCGCGCGGGCCGGCGTTGCCGTTACCGTCCTGGGCGGACTGATTGAGTTGACTCCCCGTCGGCGTGTTATTCGAGTTGATGTTGACGGTGTCGGAGACGTTGGGATTGATGCCGATGGTTGTGTGGCCGCTTGGGCCCGCATTAAAGGGGCCGATTTTGGCATTGTAGTTTATGTCGATGATGGGTCCGTTGGGATCTGAACCAGGCGCGGCCCCCATATCGGCTCCGAAATGGCTGTCACCCCAATGAAATCGGCCGTCCGTTCCCATTGAGGTCCCCGGCACACCCATGCTGGGAACATACTTATTCAGCCAGTCGGCCAACTTTCCCAACTTGCCCTGATCATCGACGTCACTGTTGCTCTTGCCACTGGAGTTGGGCGTGCCGTCTCGATAGTACTTCTGCATAGGATCGTTCGGGTCCGAGCCGATCAGCGGGTAGGGATCGTCCGGCGGTGTCGCCGGACCGCTGACCGTCGTGTCGGTGTTCGGGTTGTTCGTGCAGTATTTTCCCAAACCGAAAAATGACGTGATCGAGAAACTCGTCGCGACATACACGTGCTTGCCGGGCGGCAGCGAAAAATCGATCGCCTGGCTGATTTTCTGGCCGGCGCCGGAAAGGATCAGGGAGCCTTGGGCCTTTGTGAAATCGGTTTCAAGCCGGGGCGCCGCGAGGAATGAAACATCGTCGCCACTGCCCAGATAGACGTGCTCCATGGTCGGATGCAGAATGACCTGACCTTCCAGACCCGGCCCCGCGCGGACGGAGAAATCAGTCAGCGCGGCGCCGTCGTTGTGTACCGTGATCTTGCGGGCGAGAGTGCCTGGTGCTTCCGGTCCAACGTGGGCGGTAACCGAGAAGGCGGGAAGGTCCACAAATACGGTGATCGGCGCGGCGGCGAGCAACAGGCCCGTCGTCGCGTCGCGCAAAAATGCGGTGGCGCGATACGACGTGCGCGTCGCATCCTGGGCATAAGCATGGATGGCCAACGTGGCAGCGGCGCCGGCGCTGATTTGCAGCGGATGACCCGTCGAGCCCGCGCCGACAAAATCGGCCAGCAGTCCCTCTTCGAACGGCTGAAGCGTGGCCAGCACGACGCGCGGCTCAGACGACAAGTTTCGCACGGGAACGGCAAGCTGCTGGTTGTAATCGCGCTTGATGGTGTAGATCAGTTCCCGCCCGTCGAAGGCCATTTGTCCGCCAGACCAGTTGGCCGATGGCCGCGATGTCGCAGGGCCGAGACCGTTGTTGTCCAGCGCCTGGCGCTTTGTATCGGATGGAACATTCAACTCCACGGCGCCGCTGCCGGGATTTGCGGGTTGCGAGGCGGCGCTGGCGGATACCGCCGGCACCTTCGTCTCTTGCTTGCGACAGCCGGGCGCGAAAAACACGGCCCCAACTCCCAGCACCGCGGCAATTGCATAACGATTGGAGATTCGAAATATATTTTTCATGGTCCTGCCAACCCTGTCGAGAGAGCCACCGGGTCTTCGAATTGCCAAAACCGATTCTAGGCGTGTTTTTGGAAAACGTCCCCGCGCATATTGACATTGTGCCTGTGCGCCTCGATGGCCGAGGGGCCGCTCGACGCGGTCTTCATACCTGCGCGCCGCTCCCATTAGCGGTTAAACTACTTGCCGATGCCGCCGGAGAAATCCCATTCATCACCTCCCAGTGCCCCGGATCAGAATTGCATCCTGGCCATCAACGGCGGATCGTCGAGCATCAAGTTCGCGGCATTTGCAGCGGACGGCGGGCGGCAAATCAGGCGACTGTTCGATGGGGCGGTGCAGCGCATCGGTTTGCCGGGGACGGCGCTCAGTGCATCGGATGCGGATGGGCAGCCGCAACGGATGGACATCAGTGCGTCCGATCACGCGCAGGCGGCGCAGCAACTGATCGGCTGGCTGCGGCAGAGGTTGGGATCGACCAGGATCGCCGCGATTGGGCATCGCGTCGTGCATGGCGGGACGCGATTGCTCGAACACCAGATCGTCGATGAAGCGATGATTGCGGAATTGAAGCGCACGCAGCCGCTGGATTTGGCGCATCTGCCGCGGGAGATCGCGCTGATCGAGACGTTTCGCGGCGGGTTGCCGGGGGTACCGCAGGTGGCGTGTTTTGATACGGCGTTTCATCGCGATTTGCCGAAAGTCGCGCAGCTTCTGCCGATTCCGCGGCACTACAGCGACGCGGGGGTGCGGCGACTGGGATTTCACGGGCTGTCGTATGCGTATTTAATGGAGCAATTGCGCCGGGTTGCCGGCGCGGCGGCGGAGGGGCGCGTGATTCTGGCGCACCTGGGCTCGGGCGCGAGCATGGTGGCGATGCATCAGGGTCGGCCGATCGACACGACGATGGCGTTTACGCCCACCAGTGGGCTGGTGATGGGCACCCGGCCGGGAGATTTGGATCCCGGGCTCATGGTGTACATGATGCGCGTTGAAAAACTGACGCCGCAGGAGATGGACGAGTTCATCAGCCGCCAGTGCGGGCTGATCGGCGTTTCGCAAACCACCTCCGACATGCACGACTTGGTCGCCCGGCGGGGACAGGACGAGCGCGCGGCCGAGGCGGTGGATTTGTTCTGCTACCAGGCCCGCAAGTGGATCGGGGCGTACGCGGCGGCGCTGGGCGGCTTGGAGACGCTGGTGTTTTCCGGTGGAATTGGCCAGCATGCCCCGGAAGTTCGGGCGGGCATATGCCAGGGATTGGAGTTTCTCGGCCTCTCTTTGGATGCGGATCGCAACGCCGCTTCGGCGCCGGTGATCTCCCGCGACGAAGCGGCCGTTACCGTGCGCGTGATCGCCACGGATGAGGAGCTCATGATCGCCAAGACGGTTTGTGATCTGGTCGCGGTTCCGCAGTGCACTTAACCTCACGGAGCTTGCCATGTCTCTTTCGGAACAACTGCTGTCGAAGATGGACGCGTATTGGCGTGCCGCCAATTACCTGGCGGTGGGGCAGATCTATTTGCTGGACAATCCGCTCCTGAAAGAGCCGCTGGCGCCCAAGCACATCAAGCCGCGGCTCTTGGGCCATTGGGGGACTACGCCGGGGCAGAATTTCATTTACGTGCACCTCAACCGCGTCATCAAGGAGCACGACCTGAACATGATTTACATTTCCGGCCCGGGCCACGGCGGGCCGGCGGTGGTCGGCAATGTTTACCTCGAGGGCACCTACAGCGAGGTGTATCCCTCCATCACGCAGGATGAGGCCGGGCTGAAAAAACTTTTCCGGCAGTTTTCATTTCCGGGCGGGATACCGAGCCACGTCGCTCCTGAAACGCCGGGGTCCATCCATGAAGGCGGAGAGTTGGGTTACTCCCTGAGCCACGCGTTTGGAGCGGTGCTGGATAATCCGGACCTGATGGTGGCTTGCGTGGTGGGCGACGGCGAAGCGGAGACCGGCCCGCTGGCCACGGCTTGGCATTCCAACAAATTTCTCGATGTGGCGACGGATGGGGCCGTGCTGCCGATCCTGCACCTCAACGGCTACAAGATCGCCAACCCCACCATCCTGGCGCGCATTCCGCGCCAGGAGTTGGAGCAACTGATGCGCGGCTACGGCTGGGAGCCGCATTTTGTCGAAGGCGATGACCCGCCGACCATGCATCGGCTGATGGCGCAAACCCTGGACCAGGTGATAGCTCGCATCCGCGAAATCCAGGATGACGCGCGCCACCGCGGGCAGGTCCAACGGCCGGTGTGGCCCATGATCGTCCTGATCACGCCCAAGGGTTGGACGGGGCCAAAGATCGTGGATGGCCTGGCCGTCGAAGGCACGTTCCGATCCCATCAGGTGCCCCTGTCCGACCCGGCCAAGAATCCGCAGCACCTGAAATTGCTGGAAGACTGGCTCAAGAGCTACCGCGCGCAGGAGATGTTTGACCAAGACGGCAAGTTCAAGGCCGAGCTTCAGGACTTGGCGCCGCAGGGCCAGCGGCGCATGGGGGCCAATCCCCATGCCAACGGCGGGCTGTTTTTGCGCGACCTGCGGCTGCCCGAATTCCGCCAGTACGCCGTGGCCGTGCCGCAGCCCGGCGCCGTGCAGGCGGAAGATACACGCGTCGTCGGGGCGTTTTTGCGGGACGTCATCAAGCTCAACCAGGATCAGCGCAACTTCCGCATTTTTGGCCCGGATGAAACCCTTTCCAACCGCCTGGGCGAGGTGTTTGCGGCCACCAACCGCCAGTGGGATGCGACCACGCTCAAGGGCGATGAATACTTGGCCCCCGAGGGCCGCGTCTTGGAAGTGCTCAGCGAGCACCAGTGCCAGGGCTGGCTGGAAGGATACCTGCTGACCGGCCGGCACGGGCTGTTCAACAGTTACGAGGCGTTCATCCACATCGTCGATTCGATGTTTAATCAGCACGCCAAGTGGCTCAAGGTGACCCTGGGCCTGCCCTGGCGCCGCAAGATCGCGTCGCTGAATTACCTGCTGGCCAGCCACGTGTGGCGTCAGGACAACAACGGGTTCACGCACCAGGACCCGGGGTTCATCGATCACGTGGTGAACAAAAAGGCCGAGATCGTTCGCGTGTATCTGCCGCCGGATGCCAATTGCCTGCTGTCCGTGATGGACCACTGCCTGCGCAGCCGGCATTACGTGAACGTGATCGTGGCCGGCAAGCACGCGGCTCCGCAGTGGCTGGACATCGACGCCGCGGTGACGCATTGCACCAACGGCATCGGCATCTGGGAATGGGCCAGCAACGATGCGCGATCGGAACCGGATGTGGTGATGGCCTGCGCCGGCGACGTGCCGGCCCTGGAGACGCTGGCAGCCGTGGACATCCTGCGGCGCCAATTGCCCGAGCTGAAAATCCGCGTCATCAACGTCGTCGATCTCATGAAACTGGAGCCGCCGACCGAGCACCCGCACGGTCTGCCGGAGGATGATTTCGATGCGCTGTTCACCAAGGACAAGCCGATCATCTTTGCCTTTCACGGATATCCGTGGCTGATCCACCGTCTGACCTACCGCCGCACCAATCACCACAACCTTCACGTGCGCGGCTACAAGGAGGAGGGCACGATTACCACGCCGTTCGACATGGCCGTGCTCAACGATCTGGACCGCTTTCACTTGGCCATTGACGCCATCGACCGCCTGCCGCAGCTGGGTTCCCGCCGCGCGTATCTCAAGCAGGAGCTGCGCGAGAAGTTGGTGCAGCATCGCCGTTACATCGTCGAGCACGGGGATGATCTGCCGGAGGTGCGAGATTGGAAATGGCCGTATTCCGGCGGGCCGCAATAGAACCGTGGAGCGGGAGAGCAGTAGATCAGTAGAGCAGAGAAAAAATCGGAAAGCGTCTTGCGCGTCAAATGGGAAAATCACGGTCCAGTTGCCGCCGACGTGCTGGGCCGCGTTGCCGGCTCAGTGGCCGGCGCGGGGCGGGGGCGGGTATTCGCAAGGGTCGCGGCCTCGAGAGACGGGTCGCGCACCATAATCAGATAGTCGACGACGGTGCCTTTGATGACGTAGCGATAGCGGGTGGCCAAGGTGCGGATCAGACGAACAGAGGTGGTGTCGGTGGGACTGGCGGGGTGTAAAACGTCGTTGGCCCAGTCCTGTTCGATGACGATTACGCCTGGCGGATGCTTCAGGTAGTCATCACAAATGGCGTCCCGTGACTCCAACAGCAACTCGGGGGTCTCGTGATCGATCTCGTAGCTGAACCAGTATCGGCTGTGGGCCGGCGGTAACGAGGAGGCGAATACGACCGCCGCGCTGTGGTAAGGTCCGCACACAAATAGGGTTGATCCGGGTGGAGCGACCTGGTCGGCTATTGCGGCCAGTTTTTGAAAACCGATGTAGCTGGGCAGGAGATAAGTCTCGTAAAGGGCGGCGGCCGCGCTGAGGATCACTGCCAGGGAAATCGCGGCGGTGATTGTCCATCGCAGATTCGCCGCCGGGATGGTCTGCCGCTGCAAACCGATCCCCATGCACAGCGCGACGAACGGGAACAGGTTGACCCAGTAATGGGGAAATCCGCGCCAGGGAATCGGGCATAATGCGATGCCCACGACCATCAATCCCGCGACAAACCATCGATGCTTGCCCAGTAGGGCCAGACCCGCGAACAGCAGCGCCACCAGAGGCAGCAGCGTGTTGGCGCCATAGGACGCCAGCGCCACCAGCTCGGTTTTGCCGCCGGCTTGCGCATACACCCTCGGATACGTGAAAACGACGTAGAAGTATCCGTGAAGATCCCCGATGGAAATGACCAGCAGGAGCACCAGCGCCCAGCAGAGGAGTGCCGCCATCGCCATGGCGGCGATCCCCAGCGCCTTTTGCCGCCAAGGCTGTGGGGAGAAGCCCACGCTCGCCAACGGCACCACGGCGGCGACCGCGGCGTTCTGGCGGATGTGGAAGGCGACGACGGCCAGCACTCCGATCAACACGCATTGGGCGAGCGTGAAGGTTCGGTCGCGGACCATCACGTACGCCAGCAGCAACAGCCCCGCAACGAACGGATTGGAAAAATGTTCCGTCGATGGCCAGCAAAAATCCCAATACGTCAATGGGAACAACGTCACAAAAATCACGCAGCACAGGGCCGCCGGCAGCTCTCGCCGCAGCACGATGTAAAAGATCAGCCCCTCGGCCGCGAGCCACAGACCCAAGAAAAGGAGCATCGCCACGTAGGATCCCTGGACAAATAGCTGCGGAACCGCGTACAGCATCATGCCCAGCGGCGGCTTGCCTTCCCATACGTCCGCGTAGAGACGCTTGCCGTGCAGCATTGCTTTGGCAACGTTGCCGTAGATAAAGGGGTCAGAGCTGACGACTCGACGGGCGGAATACGCGTAGGCGGACAATACCGCCGCGAGGAATACGCTCAGGCAACCGACCAGCAGCACGCGTCGTGTCAGGCTCATGCAGCGATGCGCATCGGGTACCGTCGAATCGCTATCGGGCAGGCCGCCGATAGGTTGGTGCGTAGTTGCCATGGGCCCGGCCGCCTTATGCCGAAGGCGTGTCGCGCCATGCTAACCCGTTGAGGCGGACAACACAAACCTGCACAGCGCTCAGCGGATCTGATCAACGCCGCGTTGCCGGCCCAGTGGCCGGCGCCGGGCGGATATTCGGAAGGGTCGCGGCCGCTCCTGATTGTTCCCGCACGAGAATGACGAAGTCGGCGGACGTTCCCTCGGTGCGGTAACGGTAGCGGGCGGCCAGCATGCGGATCAGGCGATCGGTGTTGGACGGATTGTCCGTTTTCAAGACGTTTTGGAAGTACTGCTTTTCGATCGCCATCACCCCCGGCGGATGCTCCAGGTATTCCTTGAATATGGTTTCCTGGGACCTGGGCAGCAGAAGGGGATACGGCCCCTCGAAAAAGCGCCACCACCAGTAGGTGTTGGCCGGCGGCAATGAGGACAAGAACACAACACCTTCACCGCAACTGGGGAAAGGTCCGTATGTCAGGAGGGTGGAGCCGGGCGGCGCGATCCGATCCACGGTTTCGGCAACGCTCTTGTAAATCTTGTACGTCGGCCATTGGTAAACTTGGTAAAGAGAGGCGGCCGCGCTGAGCATTCCCGCCAGAAACACGGCGCCGACGATTGTCCACCGCAAGCTCGATGACCGGATGGAATCGCGTTGCAGGGCGATGCCCATGTACAGCGCGACGAACGGGAACAAATTGCACCAATAATGCGGGAATTCGCGCTTGGGCAGCATGCAATGCGCCATCCCCACGAGCAATGATCCCGCGACCAGCCACCGGTAGCGCCCAAGCAGACCCAACCCGGCGAACAGAAACAGCAATAGGGGCAGCCGCGTCTGGGCGAAGTGGAACCACAGATTGACCAGATCACGTCCTCTGCCGGTTTTAGCGTAGCCGAATGAGTACACAAAGACCGTGTAGAAATATCCGTGCAGGTCGCCGATCCACAACACCAAGAGCAGGACCGCCCCCCAGCAGATCAGCCCCGCCAACGCCGCCACGCCCAGACCCAGAACCCTGCGCGACCATGGCTGGCGGGAGAAGGCGACCACCATCGCGGGCACCACGCCGGCCAGCACGACGTTCTGGCGGATGTGGAACGCCACCACGGTCAGCACGCCGATCAGCGCGCACTGCACGAGCGTGAAGCTCCGATCGCGCAGCATCGCGTAGGCCAGGAGCAGCAGCCCGGCAACGAACGGGTTTGCAAAATGCTCCAGCGAAAGCCACTTCCAGTCCTCATGCATCAGCGGAGCCGACGTGATAAAGGCGAAACAGCACAGCGCCGCTGCCAGGTTCCGCCGCAGCACGGCGACATAAACCAGCCCTTCTCCCGCGAGCCATAGGCCCAGAAAAAAGCCCATCGCCGGATAGGATCGCGGCTTAAAAAGCTGCGGAACGGCATAGAGCATCAGACCCAGCGGCGGCTTGTCTTGCCAGGTCTGGACGTACAGGCGTTTTCCGGCCAGCACTTCCTTGGCGCACTGGCCGTAGACGAACGGATCTATGTTCGTGGGTTGGTAGGCTTGGTACCGATAAGCAAACGCCAGCGCCACGCTGAAGGCCGCGAGGCACGCGACAAGGGCGACGCGTCCCGCCAGGCTCATGGAAGGCCGGGCCTGCCATGCCGTCGCGTCGCCGTCGGACAATCCACCGATCGCCTGGTCTGTGATCGCCATGGGCCCGGCCGCCTTATGCGAAAGGCGCGTCGCGCCATGCTAATCCGTTGAGTTGCACAACACAAACGCAGGGCGCAGCGGTTGGATTCGGAGTCATATCCGGGGACAATGCCCAGCGTGCGTCGAGCGTCGTTTGTGCTGGTGTTGCTCTGTGCCGCTATGGGGGGTTGCGCGACGGCGCAGTCCGTCCCGGCGCCAGCCGTGTCGATTGTGATCGATCCCGGCGCCGCGCCCCGCGTGCAGTACGGGGCACATCGCCTGGCGGCGGCGCTCCATGCCGCCGGATTTCAGCCCGCCGTCGTCGCCGCCGGCGCCGACAGGCCGACGGGGCGCAGCATCATTGTTGCCAATCTCCATTCAGCCGGCGTTCCCAAGGACATCCAAAACCAGCAACTCAAGAGCGAAGGTTTTATTATCGCGACGTCCGGCGGCGGGGCGGTTGTCGTTGCAGGAGCGGATGATTCAGGGCAGTTGTACGGCTGCCTCGAATTGGCTGGGCGCGTGCGGCAGGCCAAGCGATTGCCCGCCGATTTGCACGTCGTCGATGCCCCGGCCTTCAAACTCCGCGGCCCGTGCATCGGCATGCAGAAGACCTATATCCTGCCCGGCCGACATGAATATGAATATCCGTACACGCCCGATTTGTTTCCGTTCTTCTACGACAAACAGTTCTGGCGGGAGTATCTGGATTATCTGGTCGATCAACGGATGAACACGCTGTACCTGTGGAGCGGCCATCCGTTCGCGTCGCTGGTGAAGCTGGACGATTACCCGTACGCCCTGGAAGTGCCGGAGGATGTGTACCAGAAAAACGTCGTGATGTTCCGCTACATCGCCACCGAAGCCGACAAGCGCGGCATCTGGGTGGTCCAGATGTTCTACAACATCCTGGTCTCCAAGCCGTTTGCCGAACACAACGGGATCAAGACGCAGCTTGCCGCGCCCACGCCCCTGGCGGCCGATTACACGCGCAAAAGCGTGGCGCAGTTCGTCAAACAATATCCCAACGTCGGGCTGATGTTCTGTCTGGGCGAAGCGCTCAAGGGGCAGGAGAACCAGACACAATGGTGCACGCAGGTTTTATTGCCGGCGATTCACGATGGCATGGCGGCGGCGCATCTGACGCAAGAGCCGCCGGTCATCATCCGCACGCACGCCACCGATGCCCGCATCGTCGTCCCGGCGGCGCTGAGGGTGTACAAGAATCTGTACACGGAGGAGAAGTACAACGGCGAGTCGCTGACGACCTGGGAGCCGCGCGGCCAACGGCAGGAGCTGCACCTGACCATGAGCCGCCTCGGCTCCACGCACATCGTCAACGTGCACATCCTGGCCAATCTCGAGCCGTTCCGCTACGGCGCTCAACGGTTCATCAAGAAGTGCGCGATCGCCGCCCGCGACCGCCTGGGGGCGCGCGGCATCCATCTCTATCCGCTGTCGTATTGGAATTGGCCCGATGCGCCGGACCTCACCGATCCTCCGCTGAAGCAGTGGGACCGCGATTGGATTTGGTTTGAGGCATGGGCGCGCTACGCGTGGAACCCGGATATCGACGACGCCACGGATCACGCGTACTGGATCGAGCGGCTGAGCGAGCGCTACGGCGCGGAGGCGGCGGAAAATATCCTGGCGGCGTACAACGACAGCGGCGAATGTGCCCCGCGGCTGGTGCGCCGCTTCGGTATCACCGAGGGCAATCGCCAGACCCTATCCCTGGGCATGACCCTGGATCAATTAGTCAATCCGGAGAAATATCGCGCCTTCCCGGAGCTGTGGGAATCGCAGTCGCCGCCGGGCGAGCGCTTGCAGGAATACGTCGATAAGGAATGGAATCACCAGGCGCACGAAGGCGAGACGCCGCCGCAAACAATGGACGAAGTGCTCGACTACTCGAAAAAGGCCGTCGACGAGATCGACTCAGCCGCCTCGCACGTGACCAAGAACCAGGACGAGTTTCGCCGCCTGCGGAACGACATCTACTGCATCCGCGCCATGTCGCAGTTCTATGCCGCCAAGGCCAACGCCGCGATGCTGGTGCTGCGCTATCAGCACAGCCACGATATCGCCGACATGGAAAAAGCGGCCGAGCTGCTCGATCAGAGCGTCGGGTATTATGGCTCCCTGGCCAAGTTCGGCACTTGGTACCGCTTCGCCAACGGCATGCAGACCGGCCAGCGAAAAATCCCCGTTCCCGGCGCCGTCAACGGCAAGCCGGCAAACTACCTCTGGTCGCAACTTCTTCCTGTGTACCAAAAGGAGCTGGACGATTTTCACCAGCAGGTGGCCCAACTGCGCCGGGGAGGATGACCGCGGCGGCAGCCGGCGCCAGGCGATGCGCGTTGCAGGCCGCCGCCGATTACAATAGGGCGATGCCCGCAGATTGGGATGCCGCCGGCGCCGCTCCGGCGCCGCAGGATCCGAGCCGCCTCACGCACCGCCTGGCGCGGCTGGTGCTGGCCGCGTTTGTCTTCACCTTCGTCATCGCGCGCATCCTGGTCATTTACATCATGGCCGGGAAGCTGCCGCCGCAACTGTTTTTCCACGTCAGCGGAACGCACGTCCACCACCTGAACTACGGCATCATTCTGCTGAGCGCCACCGGCGCGTACCTGATCTTCGCCCGCCCGATGGGACGGCGGCTGACGGCGGCGGCGATTCTTTACGGCATCGGCCTGGGCCTCACCTTCGACGAGTTCGGCATGTGGCTGCACCTGGGCGGACCCTATTGGCAACGCGCCAGCTACGACGCCGTCGTCACCATCGCTTCGGTCCTGACGCTCATCGCCTACGGATCGACCATCCGCCATTGGCGTCCCAAGCACCACGTTACCGTGGTCGCGCTGATCGTGGTGCTGTGCGTGTTCGGCTGGGCCCTGAAAAAATCGATGAAATGGGCCAACCAGCGCGTCGAGCCGATGCTCTCTCACCTTGAAAATCAGGGGCCGACTTAGGGCCTGACGCGCATGTAGGATTTGGTCGGGCCGTTGGCGATGATCTGCCGGCGGATTTCGGCCACGGCGCGGCGGTTGCCGGGCCACATGAAATGCTCCTCCGCCGCCTCGGCCCCAAGCCAGCGCACGGCGTCGTGCTCGGGATTCAACGCGACTTTGTCCTGCCGCCGCACGACGGCGCAAAAGGAAATGCTGTGCCACAGCGTGTCGTGCTGGGCGATGTAAAAGACGTCCACGTCGTTGAGCTGATACAACTCCGCGGGAACCAGGCCGGTTTCTTCGCGCAACTCGCGCAGCGCCGCGGCCACGGGCGTTTCGCCGCTTTCGCTTTGGCCGTAGACCGTTTGCCACGTGCCGCCCAGGAAATCGGTTTGGCATCGGTGAAGCTGCAAGAATTCCCACCCGCTCCCGCCCGCATCCGGACGGATCACAAAACAGCTCACCATGTCGTAGCGAATTTGCATGAGGAAGTGGCCGGTTGCCGCGTTTTATTGCGGCAGACTCTTGGGGATGAACAGGAACTGCCCCACGTCATCTTCCGAATCGGGCAGGGCACGCAAATACTGCGGCGTGAGCTCGTGGTAGCCGGGCACGGTCATCTCGTGCGCTTCGGCGGACACCACGTCGTGCAGGTACTTGAACAGCTCGTCATCCGTGACGATCCCGTCGTGGTTGGCGTCGGCGGGAAGCTGGCCCGACGCATCCGGCGTCAGCGCCCGCAACAGGTTGCTGGTGAACAGCGCCTTGCGGCCGTCGTCCCAGCTCTGCTGCTTGGCCGTCCCGGCCGTGATCACGATCCGCGCCTTCTCCTTCCACATCGAATAGATCGCCGACACGTCCGCCTTGCTCAGACCGCGCGAGCTGGTCACGAATCCGCTGTAACAGCAATCCACCAGCATCATCTGATGGCTGGAGACGACACGATGACTCACGAAGCTGACCAGGTAGCTCATGTCGAACCCGGTGTCATCGGCATCCGCGGGCTTGTAGCCGGAGAGGACGAGGTAGCCGATCTTGGGTTGCCCGGCGACTTCGCGCGGATCGCCGTGACCGCCGTAGAAGAAGATGAAATTCGTGCGGTTGCCCTCGGCGTATCGCGCGGTTTGTCCACCGATGTCGTTGATGGCCTTTTCCAACATCACCTTGGTGGGCATACCGTCGGCGGAGATGTCCGGATCGTCCGGATCGGACGGGTCCTTGGGCCGGTCGGTCAGCAGGCGCATGTTTTTCGGATCAAATCCGTACAGGTCGCGCAGGAGTTTGTAGCATTGCCTTGCCGTGCGGCAGGAATTTTTCAGTTCCGGAAATTCGCCCTGGGGGTCGCCGACGCCGACGATCACGGCATAGCCGGGAACGTGCACGCCCTGGGAGCGCAGGTCCTGCACCAGCCGGTTGGGCAGCACCGAGCCGCGCGCTTGGAAATCGACCTGATGATCCGGCTGCGTACCCGGGGCGAGGGAGTTGAAGGCGATTGGCTGCTGGCGATTCAGGTGCGTGGTCAATAGGGAGGCCAGGACGGTGACCATGATGGTCACACCCGCGCCGCCGATGATGGTGCCGGCGCGCTTGGCTATATTCTTGCGGATGTCCAGGACGGGTTTGGCCTTGGTCCACTTGCGGATGAGGGCCAGGATGTCGGCGTCGGCCAGCTTCGAGCCGCCGCGCGGCGCCGCCACCAGCGTGTGGCCGAAGGGCGCGCCGTCGAACCACGGATCGGCCTTGGCCGCCGCCGCGTCCTTCTGCGTCTCCGCCGCCTGCAGCGCCGCGGCCAGTTCCTTGATCGGAAGACGCTGAATGGGATCGGTGGAGATGACCCAGTTGCCTTTGCCCCAGTTGACCACCAGCAGGAGATACGACCCGCCCGCCGGCGCGGAGGCGTCGTGGCGGCTCCAGTATTTCCACAGCAGGCTCTTGGGCTGATCCAGCACGAGCATGGCGCTGGTCGGCGGACCGCCGGGAAGCTGCACCATCCACTGCTGACCCCGTCGTACGTCCTGGTGGTACACGTCCTGGTCTTTTTTCAAGAACGCGCGCTCGCGCGCAAATTCGGAAGATTCGCCAAACAGGTTGGTGACGAACGGGTCCTTGCCGGCGTCGGCGGCGCGAAGGATCGTCTGGGCGACGCGCTCCCAATCGGACAGAAATTTCTCACCCGCCCCCGGCTGGCTGAGGTCCTCACCGGCGTTGTTGCGGATGGCCAGGAAGATTCCCTCCATCGAGCAATCCAGCGGCGTATCCCCCGGCTGCAGTCCCTCGCGGGCCAGCGCCGCGTATTTGGCAAACGGCACCGCGCCCGCCGGCAGGCCCGAGCCGTCCAGCAGCCGCTGCACGAAGACGGCGGCCAGCATGTCGTCCAGCGTCGGACGCGTGGTGTCGCAGGGAATGACGATGCGTTTGATCGGCCCCGCCCCTTGCATCAAACCCGGGATGCCGCGGGAGACGGCGTAGGCCGCCAAGTCGCGGCGCTGCGCGTCCGCCCCTTTGGGCCGGATAAAAATCTCGCCCGCCGGGACCGCATCCTCCGACGGAACTGTTGCCCGAAACACGATTTCCATAGCCGCTGTCGATATCATATCGTCCCAACGCCGCCGCGCCACGATGGCCTGGGCTTTTCAGACGACCCGACGGCGGCCGCGTTGCAGCCGGATTGTAAGCAATCGCAGTCGAGGGACTTAGAGTAAGCCATGAAATCCCACACCGAATACCTGACGTTCAACCTGCCGTTTCGTATGGGTTTCCAGCGGATCACGGAGGAGGTGGAGCGTATCGTCGCCGCCAGCGGCGTGCGCGAGGGCCTGGTCCTGGTCAACGCCATGCACATCACCGCCAGCGTTTTCATCAACGACGATGAGGCGGGCCTCCACCAGGATTACAGAAACTGGCTCGAGAAGCTGGCCCCGTTCAACGCCTCCGGCCAGGTCTATCAGCACAATCGCAGCGGCGAAGACAACGCCGACGCCCACATGAAGCGGCAGATCATGGGCCGCGAGGTCGTCGTGGCCATCACCAAAGGCAAGCTGGATTTCGGACCCTGGGAGCAGATCTTCTACGGCGAATTCGACGGGCGAAGGGCTAAGCGAGTCCTGGTCAAGGTGATCGGGGAGTAATCCGGAAACAGAAGATGAAGAGTAAGATGAAGATTAAGATTATGAACGGGATTAAGAGCAAGATTATGGGCTTCCCCACGAACGGTGGGCGCGCCGAACGGGTTGTTTCAGGCTGCCTCGAACGATTCGGGGCTGACATAGCCTAACGAACTGTGCAATCGGTTGCGATTGTAGAACACCTCAATGTA
>Ga0116103_1000054_pt1 | contig 99021 bp, 96 predicted proteins | sample June2015DPH_4_10_2_FD_89714 | JGI IMG/M metagenome (GOLD analysis project Ga0116103, IMG submission 89714) | Peatland microbial communities from SPRUCE experiment site at the Marcell Experimental Forest, Minnesota, USA - June2015DPH_4_100 | ecosystem: Environmental > Terrestrial > Soil >...
GATAGACGTCTTTGTCCGCGGCACCAACGGCGCCCTTTATGAGAAGACTACCACGAATGGAGGGAAGACATGGTCCAACTGGGTCTCTCTCGGCGGCCAGATTCCCGCCGGTACAGCACCAGCAGCCTCCTCATGGGGCTCAGGTCGTCTCGACCTCTTTGTAGAAGGTACGAACGGCGCCCTGTATCACAAATCATGCACCGGCAGCACGTGGTCCGGCTGGGAAAACCTCGGAGGGAAACTGACCTCGTCACCAGCAGCAGCCACAGCGCTCGGTAGTAGTAGAACCGACGTCGTTGTCCGAGGCGGCGACAACGGCCCCTGGCAGAGGACCTATAAGAACGGGTGATCCGGTTAAACGTCCGTCGGCAGTAAATCACGCGAACGCGATCGTGCATTAGTGCCGGGTGAATTGCGAATCAGCGATGGCGTTGTTAAACCGGGTAAGAGCCCTTTTTGCAGCTTAATTCTAGCCTTTCAAACACATTTATGTTCGCGTCGACTGATATCTCTCATTCGTAGCTACTTTTGCACACCTTACGGTCAGGCACAAAATAACCCGAAGAACACTGGTCCACTGGATGCACGCGCGTTGGTCAGGCCCTTCTTACCATCCACGCGTCTGGAGGATCTCTTCTTTCGGTATCTGACCTACAGACAATCCTTTCATAGGTAGCCCAAGACCTTTGGAGATTTCTGCGAGTGCTCTTGGATCGTCAAAGTTGTTGACCGCTTCAACAATAGCCTTAGCCATCACTTCAGGCTGTTCTGATTTAAAGATTCCTGAACCAACGAAAACTCCATCTGCGCCCATGCGCATCATAAGTGCCGCATCGGCTGGTGTAGCGATACCGCCGGCAGCGAAGTTGACTACGGGCAATCTCTGCATTTCAGCTGTTTCGGCTGTTAGCTCAGCAGGCGCCTCAATTTCGCGTGCAACGCGGCCAAGTTCTTGCTCAGATTTACCTTTGAGTTCTCTAATCTTGCTCATAATTGCGTGCATGTGCCGCACTGCTTCTGACACATCACCAGTTCCCGCTTCGCCTTTCGTGCGGATCATGGCTGCGCCTTCATTGATCCTCCTTAGAGCTTCTCCGAGGTCCCGTGCGCCGCATATAAACGGCGTGGTAAAACGTAGCTTATCAATGTGAAATTGTTGATCAGCAGGGGTCAATACTTCAGACTCATCAATCATATCAACTCCGAGCGCTTCTAAAATTTCGGCTTCGACGAAATGTCCAATCCTTGTCTTGGCCATGACCGGTATTGAAACTGCATCGATAATCTGAGAGACTATTAAGGGGTCTGCCATTCGTGCTACGCCGCCAGCCTTGCGAATATCTGCGGGAACCGCGTGGAGCGCCATTACCGCAACAGCTCCGGCCTTCTCAGCGATGATCGCTTGCTCTGCCGTGGTCACATCCATTATGACCCCGCCTTTTTGCATTTTGGCGAAACCTCTTTTTAGCAATTCGGTCCCGCGATGCAGCTTTTCAATATCCACTCAAATCAACTCTGTTGCTTGAGCCATGCACACCCAACCAGATAAAACTTATGTGCAGACTACCGTAAATGTGATTTAATCCTGTTTTGAATCTCTTCAGTTGCAAACCCTTGGCCGTACTCCCGTTTGTATGTGCTGTACAAATCAGCAAGCTCCCTGAGCTTCATCTTAGAAATGAAGACAGGCCCACACTGCGCCTCAACTAGCTTCTTTAGCCTCTTTACGGCGTCTTGAGCGCCTTCGGTGCCTGCCTCTTCACTCATACGGTCTTACTACGCTGCGCAACTTTTTAATACTTTCCAACCCAGTTAGTTAGAGCAGGTCAATCTGGTCTTTTTATACTGAGATTGTCGCGTGACGTGTGTTAAATGCTGAACGAGCAGTTAAGCCTTGGTGCTCTTGAGTATCTGAGCAACAACTTCGAATCAAGAGACTGCAGCAACTGCGGCAGTCGTTTTTGGGCGCGAGCCGAGCAAAATACGTGTGGCGACGCTCCGTGCGCGCCTTATACGTTTATCGGCGCTCCGGTTTTGAAAAAGCGCGGGCTCAATGATATGCGGGAATTCTATTTGGAGTTCTTTGAGCGTCGCGGGCATATGCGTGTCTCTCCGTATCCAGTAATAGCGCGATGGAGGGAAGACGTGCTGCTGGTCAACGCCTCGATATACGATTTTCAGCCGCTCGTAACGTCAGGAAAGGTGCCCCCGCCGGCTAATCCACTCACAATATCGCAACCCTGCGTTCGACTAAAAGACATCGACGCAGTCGGAAAAAGTGGCAGGCACTTAACGAATTTCGAAATGATGGCGCATCACGCATTCAATTATCCGGGCTGCCAAATCTACTGGAGTAATGAAACTGTGCAGTATTGTGACAGTTTGCTGCACGAGCTTGGAGCCGACCCTACGGCTATTACGTACAAAGAGCGCCCCTGGGCAGGTGGCGGCAACGCGGGCGTCTCTCTGGAAGTGCTCGTTGGCGGCTTGGAGCTTGCAACACTCGTTTTTATGGACATGCAGCGGTCAAAAACGGGAATGCTGATCAAAGGTGAGCGCTACGAGCGGATGGAAAATTCGATCGTCGACACAGGCTATGGCTTGGAGCGCATGGTGTGGGCTGCAAATGGAATGCCAACCATATACGACGCGGTAATGCCAGACGTAGTCAATTACCTTATAGAAGGCAGTGGACTTGAGCATTCGCTTGAAGATCCTTACTATGCGAATATTCTCGCGCAAAATGCCCGACTCGCTGGCTTAGTTGACCTGAACGCTTCCAATCTCCGCGGCCTACGGAAAAGAGTCGCTACTAGCATCGGCATTGGTGTTGAGGAACTAATGAGGATCGTGGAGCCAATTGAAACCGTATACACGATTGCAGATCATTCAAGATGTCTAGTGTTTATGCTGGGCGACGGTATCGTTCCTTCAAATGTCAAAGCTGGATATCTCGCTCGACTCGTGATACGAAAGGCACTCCGCTCGTTACAGGGTTTGAACTGCGAGATCGGGTTGGAAGACGTTATCAGGAGACAAATAGAGAATTTGAGCGCTTTCCCGTTGTACGGAGCTCGAGAGGAAACCATCGTTGATATGATACGGCATGAGACTGCAAAATATGGCAGCACTATAGATAAGGGCAAGAGACTTGTTGCTAGCGTGGCGCAGCGCTATCGGGGGCAAAGTTTCCCTAGGGAAGAGCTTGTGAAGCTGTATGACTCTCACGGAGTGCCCCCCGAAATTGTTGCAGCGGTGGGTAACGAGATCGGAACGAACGTCGAGTTGCCCGACGATTTTTACTCCATAGTTGCTGACACGCACGAGCGCGTCGAAGTTCGCGTAGAACCGGCCACGGAAGGTGTCCTCGACCTGCCTGCTACTTATCGCTTGTTTTATGATGAACCAGAACAAGTGACTTTTCAAGCGCAAGTCATTGGTCTGTCCAAAGAGGGGTTAATCCTTGATAGAACGCTTTTCTATCCAGGTGGTGGGGGACAGCCGGAAGACACGGGCCATATCACCACAGGCTTGGGAACGAAAGTTCGAGTGCTAGCCGCGCGCCTTGTAGACCACGTTGTTATTCACGAAGTCGAGGACGTTACGCCTTTTGTCATAGGCGAGAACGTGCGAGGTGAAATCGATATCGACAGAAGACAATCGCTTGCTCGACATCATACTGCGACGCATATTCTACTGGCTTCTATACGGGGCGTTCTTGGCAATCATATTTGGCAGGAAGGGGCGCAGAAAGGAGTAGAAAGCTCGCGCCTTGACGTTTCGCACTACAAGAAGGTGACCGATGACGAACGGAAAGAAATTGAGCAAGAGGCTAACCGCGTGATCATGGATGACATTCTTGTGGAACAGAAATGGATGGATCGAAACGAAGCGGAGCAGCTTTACGGGTTCGCACTCTACCAAGGCGGGGTGCCGCCGGGAGCGGTGATTCGAATAGTGCGCGTGGGCGCCGACGTTCAGGCGTGCGCGGGAACTCACATGACGAGCACGGGCAAAGTCGGGCCGTTGAGAATCATGAAGACAGAGCGAATACAAGACGGGGTCGAGCGATTTGAATTTGCTGCCGGCATAGCGGCGATATTATACGATCAGGAGCGCGATGCTATCATAAGCAAGTCCTCAAAGACTCTGCGAGTCCCCCCAGAGCAACTTCCGTCTACCACGAGTCGCTTCTTTGAGGAATGGAAGGAACTAGGCAAGGAAAATGAAGAGTTGAGGGAGCGGAAGGCGGAGTTCATAACAGAGAGTGTGTCGATCAAAAAAGCGCAGGATGCTCTGAATGCCGGAGATCTTCATACGCTTAGGGATGCGCTTTCGTCGTTAGATGCTGCATTCAAGAAGCTTACTAATGTCGCAGTCACTCTGGATACGGTTGCCAATGTGGTAGCGAAAGTCAATCCTGTCATGGTTTCGACTGTGGAGGAACCGCAGCCCGGCATTAAAATCTATAGCATGACGCCAATTGACGCTAATATGAAAGAGCTCCTGCATACCGCACAGGAGCTGCTGAACGACAACGCTATCATCATCCTCGGAGGCGTGCGCGCAGGCAAGGCGAATATCGTTATCATGATGCGCACGGATGTTGTGAAAAAAGGCTTGAATGCGGCTGTGATAGTAAAAGAGGCGTGCAGCATACTTGGCGGAAGTGGTGGCGGGCGGCCTGAGCGGGCGTCAGGAGGCGGCCCTCACGCAGAAAAGATCAACGAAGCGGTGAACAAGGCTAGGAAACTCGTAAGCGAGAAGCTCGACGCTATTGCGCAAGCAGGTTGACTAGATGCATTTGGAATGTATTGACTGCGGCAAGAAGCATGACCTCTCAACCGTCGCGAATACGTGCAGTTGCGACGGTCTCCTTGAGATCAGGTACGACTTCTCGAAAGTGCGATTCAGTTTGAAAGATCTCTCGGCTATTCCGCCGCACGTGTGGAAATATCGCCAACTCCTCCCGATTTCCGGAGTTCCCATCTCGCTAATGGAGGGGGGGACGCCTCTGTACCGATGTAAAAGGCTTGAAGAAGAGTGTGGTGTCAAGGAGCTTTACGTTAAACACGAGGGGATGAATCCAACAGGCTCGTTCAAGGACAGGGGCATGACCGTAGGTGTCTCACGAGCAGCGGAACTTGGGATCAATACCGTAGCGTGTGCCTCGACAGGGAATACCTCGGCATCTATGGCGAGTTACGCTGCAAAAGCGGGCATGGCAGCAGTTGTTCTCTTGCCTCAAGGTTACGTAGCGTTGGGAAAGGTTGCCCAGGCACTCATGCACGGTGCAAAAGTACTAGCGGTCAGGGGCAACTTCGATGATGCTCTGCTGCTTATTCAACGGCTCTGTTCGGAAAAAGGCTTCTACCTTCTAAATTCCGTGAACCCATACAGGCTAGAAGGGCAAAAAACGATCGCATTTGAAACGATTGATCAGCTTGTTGCGTACGGCAGCGAGAAAGCGCCTGACCGAGTAATCGTTCCCGTAGGCAACGCAGGCAATATCAGCGCAATCTACAAAGGATACAAGGAATTCCGAGAACTCGACGTCATTCAGGACGTGCCGATGATGACAGGGATACAAGCAAGTCGGTCTGCTCCGATCGTGGATGCTTTTCGACGCGGCTTGGCTGAGATAGAGCCGGTGATCGAACCCGAAACTGTCGCGACCGCAATCAGAATTGGCAACCCGATAAATGCCCCCAAAGCCCTGCGGGCGATAAGAGAATCTAACGGCGTCGCAGAATCGGTCGACGATCAAGAGATACTCAAAGCTCAAAAAGACTTAGCACGGTGGGAAGGCATCGGAGTCGAGCCGGCAAGTGCAGCTTCAATCGCAGGACTAAGAAAGTTGGTTGGGCAAGGCACAATCGATCGGGATGAGATCGTTGTCTGCATTGCGACCGGCCATCTTTTGAAAGATCCAGAAGCCGTTTTTAAAGCCGTGCGCCCACCCATTGAAGTAGAAGCGGATTTCGAAGCGCTTTATGCCGTCCTCTCCCAGCTTAAACCACCTTGATCGACACGCTAGTCTGAAGCGAGCCGGAATCATAGCTTAAGAGCATTACAACACTACGTCGCAATGTTGCACTGGGACTACGTTTGAATTTCGCCAGTTGCCTCCCGAGAAGCCGCTTTGTATGTTTCAAAGTTGTGATTTGCGTAGTCTTGAATTAGTTTGATTTGAGCTTCGCCCCCGGGCATCTTGAAAAGGTGAGCAAATCGCCTCTGCTGCTTGAGATACTCTTCAACGGGCTGTTGGCGAGACACCTTCATCACGTTGACGAGCTCCCCGTCCACGATTTCGTACATCATCCAAAGTCCGGTTTCCACTGCGAGTCGTGCGATCTCTATCGTTTTTGCGCTGTCGAAGCCCCATCCAACGTTGCATGGGGCGTGAATCTGTAGGTATGCCGGACCGCTGACAGAAACAGCCTTTTGCACTTTCTTTGTCAAGTCCCTCGGATAACCGACAGAGCTTGTGGCTACATAGGCAATGCCGTGGGCTGCCACGATGGCCGGCATGTTCTTTTTCGGCCGGTCATTTCCGAACGATTTCTTGCCGAATGGACTCGTTGTCGTGGACGCGTCGAACGGCGTGGAGCCACTGCGCTGGTTTCCCGTGTTCATGTACGCTTCGTTGTCGTAGCAAATATAGCAGACGTCGTGACCCCTTTCAAGCATTCCTGAAATAGCCTGCATGCCTATATCGACGGTCCCTCCGTCACCGGCGATCACGACCACTTTGCCCTCTTCGTCTCTGCCGAGTGCCTTAAGCGCCACTTCAATCCCCGAGGCGACCGCTGCTGCGTTTTCAAAAAGCGAGTGGATCCACGGTACTTTCCAAGCGGATTGCGGATATTGCGAGGAAATGATTTCCATGCAGCCGGTTGAGTTTGCAACGAACACGTTTGCTCCTGTTGCTCTCAGAATCTCTTGTATCGTGAGTGCCGCGCCGCATCCTGCGCATGCTCTATGACCCGACGCTAACAAGTCTACCGGTCGCTCTTCTTCTTTTGCTTGCATGTCTAGACCTCTTGGAAATCTAAAATCTGTGTTCTCAGGTCGAAAAATTCGCTCTTCGCAATCTTCTTGTCGTCGCGAATGCAGTCAAACATCTTCACAAAGATTCGTTTTGGGATGTCCCTGCCCCCGAGACCAGCGATGAAGCCGAACGCCTTAGGAGCGTTATCATCGTGATAAAGGCTCGCTTTGACATCGGTGAAAAGTGCCCCTTCGAAACCAAGTGAGATATTTTTGTCTAAAATGCCGACGGCTTCCACACCAGCCAAAGCGCTCCGTACCTCGTCGGCGGGAAATGGGCGATACGAACGCAGTTTAATAGCGCCAGCTCGAACGCCGTCGTCGCGCAGATCATCAACGGTATCTTTCAAAGTGCCGACTACAGATCCCATTGCCATCAGCACATACTCGGCATCATCACACCTGTACTCCTCTATAAGGCCGCCGTAATCGCGATCAAACACTTCACCGAATTCGGTCGATATTTCCGGTATCACAGCCTTAGCCGCTTCCAGCGCCCTGTGATTCTGATACCGGAACTCGGTATAGTAATTAGGATCGGCAAACATGCCAAAAGACTTTGGATCGTACACGCTCAGGAAGTCCGTTGGCCGGTAAGGTGGCAAAAAATCATCGACAAGGTCCTGTTCGAGAAGTTCGACAGGTTCATAGGTGTGAGTCAGCGTATAGCCGTCCATACAGACCATCACCGGAACTTGAATTCGGCTGTCTTCCGCAATTCTATACGCTTGAATCGTCAGGTCGCTCGCTTCAGTGTTATCTTCTGCATAGATTTGAATCCAGCCTGAATCGCGCTCTGAAATGGAATCTTGATGGTCATTCCATATGCTGAGGGGTGCTGAGAGTGCTCTGTTTGCTACAGTCATAACAATCGGCAATCGCATGCCTGCCGCGTTAAAGAGCACTTCGTGCATCAGAGCTAGGCCTTGCGAGGTTGTTGCAGTATACGTTCGCGCGCCAGTAGCGCTCGCGCCGATGCATACGGACATTGCTGAATGTTCGGACTCTACCTTGACGTATTGCGCATTGAGGTCCCCGTCCGCTATTAATTGAGAGATATCTTCCACGATGTGCGTCTGTGGGGTTATGGGATAAGCGGACACGACGTTTGGTCTCGCCGCTTTTACCGCAAGTGCAATCGCGTGAGACCCTTCCATTATCTCCAACATGCTACTTCTCCTCCAGTTTCATCTTGATACCCTGGATCGGGCACTCATTAGCACATATTCCGCACCCTTTACAATACGTCGGATCTAGTTCATATTGGATATGGGCCTTTTTGACGGCGGCCTTCTTAATCTTGCCCGCCTTTTCAAGCTCTTCTGCTCTCTTTCGTGCCTCGTCGGCTTCTTTTCCGCGTAACGTTCGCTCGATGATGGCAGCATCAGGACAGTTCTCAAAGCATTTGCCACAGCGGGTGCATTGCTCCATGTCGAACTCGGGATAAAAAATCCTCCAGTCGCCAGTTTCTGTGACTTCTGAGGTTCCAGGCTTTCCAATTGCTGCCGTGGGGATCTTTTCGTAGCTTTCACGTGCCGCTTCCTTCTTTCGAGCTCTTGTCTTTTTGTGGGGCTTTCGCTCGGTTGCGGCCATAAGCTGGTAGGCCTTTTCTGCCGCTTGCACATTCACTTCGCCGATTTTCCCAGGGAATCGGGCTAGAACCGATTGTTTTATCGACTCAATACTGATCTCGCCTGTCGCACCCGCAAATGCACCCAGCAGAGTTGTATTAACGATGGGCCGACCGATAATCTCTAAGGCTATTCCGGTAGCGTCTATCGTCCTAACATCTATTCCTGCGTTGAGTCCTACGTCTTCAGCCGATTTTTCGGAGTTTACGATTACAATGCCATCAGGCTTCAGTCCGGCGGTAACATCAACTGCCGATACTAGCGTTGCGTCTTGTACAATGACATAATCAGGCTCATAGATCTGGCTTCTTAGACGAATTTTCTTATCACTCAGGCGCGTAAATGCAGTAACTGGTGCGCCGCGCCTCTCAACGCCAAAAAAGGGGAATGCTTGGCTATATTTTCCGTCTTCGAACGCTGCGACAGCGAGTAGTTCGGCAGCGGTGACAGAGCCCTGCCCGCCTCTGCCGTGTATGCGTATCTCTTTCACTTAACGGCCTCCGCTGTTCATCATTAATCGTTCAATCTATTTTAATCCTTTCGAACCCTTGTTTCGTCCCAAACGCGCGTTAGATAGATTCTATGCTCAAGGTGACTATCCACCAAGGCGAAGTTGGGTCGGGTAGTCGCAGCTGGTTCGCAGTCCTACAGCTCCATCTGGGCGTGTGCAACCTCCACATTATTGGAAGTCGACCGGGATGCCCATGATATCGACTGAGCCTTCCCACACATCTTTAGCGATGGCAGCGCATCCTGTTGCTGCACTCCACGGGTCAAGAACGATAGAAGAGGTGCTCAAGTGCTCGTCTACTAATGCTTTCACTTTAGCAGCCGCAGACCCTGCCAAAAATATCGATCCCTGTGCTGAATAGTCTCGCAATAGGACTTGTAGCGCGTTGATCTCCATCGCCGCATACAGTGCCAGCGTTGCGACCAGATCATGCTCGCCAAGGCCGCGTTTCAAGAGGCCGCCGCGAGAAAAAGCCTCATTGGCAGTCATCAGTCCATTATCTACGTCCCGTATAGCTTGAAGATCTAAGGGCCCTTGTGTCACTCCTGGTGCAAATATTGCGGCATCAATTGCTCCTAAGATACGCGATTCTGCGACCGCGAGAGACACGGTATTAGAGCTTACGTCGCATAAGATGAAGTCTCGGTTTTTGTGGTACTTAGAGATATAGTAGGCTAGTCCGACCTTTTCTGGTGAAGCTCCGTGGGAAAAGAACTTCATTCGAAAATCGACGTTTGATTCGTCGTGGATTCCTGGCAGTACGATAGCAGGTGCATTTGACTTCTGAATTGCATCATAGACGCCGGTGCCTCCTCCGATGTAACGCCCAGCCCCGCCAACCGCCTTGAGGCCTCTGTTACGTACTCTTCTGATGTCCGTAATCTTCGTGATACCATCGCCCATGGAGTATGTGAGCCCGATGAGCTTGACGAACTCGAGTTTAAGGTTTAGCCCCTCCTCAATATCGTGCACGACAGAAGATTCAGCGATGTTTTCTCGTGGAAGCTCAAGCTTTCGCTTATCCAACGTAGCAAAGCGAACAGCTTGGGTTCCGTGGTCAACGCCTATGAACATGTTTTTGGCAGAGTCAGACAACAAAAAAGCCTCAGGCGGAATTTGAATCCGCGACCTCGTCCTATCTGTGTTCGATTCGAGAAACTTACCAAGGACGCGCTATACCAGGCTTAGCCACTGAGGCATCAGAATTCATCTTTATATATCAGGTTACTCTATAAATAATTTAAGCCGTAGTATATCGCCGCTGAGCTGAGCTAAAGGCGAAAAAACAAACTTTTGGGCTCGGTCGTCGACAACTAGGAAATAGCGTGCGAGTCAACACCCGCACTAAACTGTTGGGGGCTTTGCGTGAGGGACGATAATATGCTCATCGATAAGGTTTCAAGGAAAGAGCTAGGGCTCCATCAAATAGATCTTCCTGCGTCAGAGGCAGTTGAAATCAGGCGCAAAGCGGTCGAAAAATTGACAGGAACGGCACTGGATGCACTCGGCGAGTATGCTATTGACGCCGAATCCTCGTCGAAACGCAATATCGAAAACATGATCGGAGCCGTGCAAGTGCCGGTCGGCATTGCTGGCCCTCTGGCAGTGAAGGGAGAATACGCGAATGGAGAGTTCTACCTTCCACTGGCTACGACGGAAGGGGCTCTCGTAGCATCTGTGAACCGGGGGTGCAAGGCTATTACCTCTGCCGGGGGTGCCCTTGTTCGGATTTTCAACGACGAAATGACCCGCGCTCCAGTTTTTGAGGTGGCTGATGTTGTCGAAGCGCAGCGCGTTGTTGAATGGGTAAAGCAGCCAGAGAACTTTACTAAGCTTAAGAAAGCAACGAGGGAGACCACGAAACACGGGGAACTCGTGCGAATAGACCCTTACGTTGTTGCGGACAACGTTTTCTTACGGTGTGCGTTTGACACTAAAGACGCCCTTGGGATGAACATGGTCACCATTGCTACTGACAGACTTGCTGACATCATCGTTGATGAGCTCAACATTCGGCTGGTCGCCCTTTCAGGCAATATGTGCGTAGATAAGAAACCCGCTGCGATCAACTTGATCGAAGGCAGAGGCAAAAACGTAGTTGCTGAAACCTCTATCCCTCGAAGCATTATTCACGACGAACTGAAGACGACGCCGGAAGGCATGGCAGATGTTCATTATCGAAAAAATATGCTTGGATCTGCCAAAGCCGGATCGCTGGGCTTCAACGCACACGCAGCAAACGTCATAGCGGCTATGTTTATTGCAACCGGTCAGGACCCGGCTCACGTTGTCGACGCGTCGACGGCAATTACTAGCTTCTCTGTACGCGGAGACGAATTGTATGCATCAGTAAGCATGCCCTCTCTGCCAGTTGGCACAGTGGGTGGGGGAACCTCGATCAAAACGCAGCACGAATGTTTGTCGATAATGGACGTCGCAGGCGGAGGGAAGCCCCCAGGAGCTCATGCTAAGAAATTTGCTGAAATCGTCTGCTGTGCCGTGCTTGCGGGTGAACTCTCTCTTATAGCAGCACACGCTGCAAGACATCTTGCGAGAGCACACGCGACGCTTGGGCGGTGACCGTTCAGCCCTCCGCTGCGTGCGCGATACCGTCAGATTACGCACGATCTCGTCGCGTAGCCCCCAGCTCGCGAATCACAGCGCTTTTGTTTGCGGCGCTATCATCCGTGCATCGAAGGCATTGCCAAAAAAAAAGAGTTAAAAGTAAGCGACCGCCGATGGTTGAACGCGTTATGCTGGAATGAACTTTGTCCCGTAGTAGATCACGCCGTCTGGTCCGTCCTCGCCGAGCTTTCTAAAAACCGACTTAACGCGCATTCCGATCTTGACTTCAGACGGATCACAAACGATCTGCGCCGTAAGCCTTGGCCCTTCATCGAGTTCTACAATTGCCAGAACGTACGGCGTCATCTTGCTGAAACCTTCAGGAGCTGAATATATAGTGGTGTGGGTTACCACTTTTCCGCTGCCCTCAAACTGATATTCGCGAATCACGCCCTTGCGTCTGCAAGGGGGACACACAGGCCGCGGGGGGAAGTAATAGGTATTACAGTTCTCACATTTTGTGCCGATGAGGTTATATCGGTTTGGTATTGCTCTCGAAAAACGCGGGACGGTCATCGAATCACCTCGCTAGGATATGCACAACGACGGTGCCACCCGTTCCGCCGACATTGTGGGTCAAGCCTACTTCAGCCCCTTCAACCTGCCTTTTTCCAGCATCGCCTCTCAGCTGCTCGACGATCTCCACTGCTTGCTTTATTCCCGTTGCCCCTACTGGGTGCCCGCATGCCTTCAGCCCCCCGCTTGTGTTTATAGGGATTTTGCCGCCGATTGCGGTCTCGCCTGCAAGCGTCGCGGGCCCTCCTCGGCCTTTTTCAAAGAAAGCAAGATCTTCAATCGCCATTATCTCAGCGATTGTAAAGCAGTCATGCACCTCAGCGACATCGATGTTTGACCGTTGTAGCCGCGCGGTTTTGAAGGCTCGATCTGCGGCAATTCTGGTCGCATCAATGCTCGTTAGACTTCGTCGATCGTGCAAAGAGATCGTATCGCTGGCTTGGGCAGCCGCTTTGACGTAGATCGGAGTATCTGTGAATTCTCGCGCCCTTTCGGCAGGAACTAAAATAACTGCAGCCGCCCCATCCGTTATTGGACTGCAATCAAAAAGTCGAAGAGGATCTGCGACGAGGGGTGAGCTGATAACCGCGTCAATTGTGATTCTATTCCGGAACTGTGCTTTGGGATTCATTGAACCGTGGTAGTGATTCTTAACGGCAACTTGGGCGAGTTGCTCACGTGTGGTCCCAAACTCGTGCATATGTGCTCGGGCCATCATAGCGTAGAGTCCCGGAAACGTGGCACCAACTGCAGCCTCCCATTCCCGATCAGCGGCAGCAGCGAGTGCGTCCATCGCCTTCTCGGGGCCAACGTCGGTCATCTTTTCGATGCCTGCGGAGATGACGATGTCGTGATATTCAGAAGCGACCGCAATGATGCCACTTCGCAGCGCGAGGCCACCTGAGGCGCATGCGGCTTCTACTCGGGTGCTTGGCACGCTGTTGGAAGTTAGGCCGGAGTAATCGGCGATAAGCGCTCCGACGTGCTCTTGCTCGATGAATATTCCTGAGCTCATGTTGCCACCGTAAAGTGCCTCCACTTGTGCTCCGCTCATCCCAGCATCCTCAAGGGCCATTAAGCCCGCTTCGATGAAAAGGTCGCGGAAGCTTCTGTGCCACATCTCGCCGAACTTTGTGCATCCTATGCCAACGATGGCTACTTCTCTCATTGTGAATCGCCGTCTTGCGGCGTTTTGCCTCCCTTAGAGTACGATCTTGTTTTTATGTTTAGCGTAAAGTGCATAATCTAGATAAATCGGTGCAGCAAGCAGTTCAGCAACAGTTGGGGCCTGACTTTGTATATTGCCGATCTCTTCTGTCACACGAAATGTAAACGAATCGCTGCCTGCGCCTGACCCAAAGGAGGTCATAAAGATGCGGCTGCCAGGTTCCGCAACATCTAGCACCGATGCTAGTCCTATAAGCGATGACCCGGAGTACGCATTGCCTAGTTTTTCGACCACAAGACCTTGTTTAACCTGTTGCTGTGAAAAACCAAGTGTGGAAGCAACTTTGCGCGGAAATTTGCCATTCGGTTGATGAAATACAGCGAAGTCGAAGTCTTCAGGCTTGCTGTGCGTCTTATGAAGCAATCCTCGCGCCCCAGCTAAGACGTGCTTGAAATATCCTGGCTCTCCTGTGAATCTACCCCCGTGCTTCGGGTATTGCTCGCCTTGTCGCCTCCAAAAGTCGAAGGTATCAGTCGTGAATGAATATGTGTCCTCAATTTCAGCGATGACGTGGTTCTTCCCCACGACGTAAGCCGCGCCGCCGGCTGCTGCAGTGTATTCCAGAGCGTCTGCGGGAGCTCCCTGTGCGGTGTCAGCACCTATCGCCATGCCATATTTGATGTAATCAGCAGCGACCAGTCCCAGGCACGTCTGCAAAGCGGCGGTCCCCGCCTTGCACGCAAACTCATAGTCAGCGGCCATCAGTTCCGGCGTTGCCCTGACCGCTTCAGCAACAATCGTCGCTGTCGGTTTGACCGCATAAGGATGAGATTCGCTGCCGACGTATATAGCTCCAATGTCGGCTCCTGCTAAGCCAGATCGCTGAAGTGCGGAGCGAGCAGCTTCGACTGCGATCGTAGCCGTGTCTTCATCTCGGTCCGGAACTGATTTTTCAAGAACGCGCAGTCCTTTTTTGATATCGATGGGGTCATCTCCCCACACTCGTGCGATTTCTTCGACTCTGATCCTATATCGGGGTATGTATACGCCGTACGTTGTAATCCCAATGGACACGTTATTTGCTCCTAAACAGAGAGTCTATGATTCAATGAATTAGCAAAATATGTTGCGTCTGGAATGCTCAATCTAAATCGGGAGCACCTTTTAAATGCACATAAAAAGCTACTGGCATTCTCTAAATTATACTATATATCCATATGTTGCGCGCGTCATTTATTAGCTTTTGTAAAGGTGTCACCTTATTTAGGTGGCAAACGAGATTTAACCAGTGGGGCCACCGAGATTTGAACTCGGGTCTGAGGACCCCCAGTCCCCAAGGATATCCAGGCTACCCTATGGCCCCTTCATATTGAGTATGCTCTAACCCTATATTACTTCTATTCAATGCGACTTGCTATCGCTTAGCTTTCTGTAACTGCAACGGCTCTGCTTTTCACAAAGCTCTCTGGATTAGTCAAGCTCCGTCGATCTTGGCCCAGCGGTAACCTCACGGTGCAAGCAAACTCGCAGAATACAGATGCTGCTATAGCTTGATATTCTGCACTGGCGTGCTGAGCAAAAATTCACCTTGCTCGATCTTCTTTTTGAGCTCTCGCGTCAGCTTGTCTGCATTTGATCGATCGGATTGTCTAAGCGTTACTGGAATCGGTAGCCCATCTAGGTCAATAGCACCCAGATCACCTCTTAGAGCGCCATACGGACAAGAGGATAAGCAGGCGCCGCACCGCACGCATTCTTTGCGATCAATTCCTTTGTTCGGTTTGAATGCCGCGGTTGGACAATTCTCGGCGACTTGACACTCTTCACAACTCACACACTCGTTGCTTGAGAAACGTATCCGCCCATATTCGCTCTGCCAGACGTCGCTGTATCGTGCATGCCCAAGCAACTTGCGTCCGTTCACATCAACAATTGGCAGCGGAATCTGATCATCTGTGCGGCTTACGTTCTCAAGTATAGACGTATTAAGAATCGGAATAGGGATTGCCCACGAACAGAACACGTCAGGACCCGCGGACGTGTTAAAGCCACCCACATATCGAGGGTTCATGCCCTTCAGAGGTGCATATCCTGAAAGGTTCGGCTTCTGAGCAGAGCTACGTGTTCCCGTCCCTGTCACGAAGCCTATAGCACCATTGAACAGGGCTTTCGTGCCAACTCCGATAGTTTCGAGCTGAGGGTCTTTCTCCAGAGGATTGAGCTCTCCACATCCAGAGAAGCTAGCTTCCTTATACGGTCCTTCGAGACACGTAACAGAAAAAATGGACTTGACGCAACCGTCGTTAGGGTTGACAAACGCATTATAGTTCTTAAATACGTTGCGAGTAGCTGAGAGCCTTGCAAATTGCATATCTTGAAGGTTAGTTCGTCCCTTTATGTGTTGCCCCATCGTTGTTAGCACTTCAAAGTCGATATCGTTCCCTTTCACAATATCTCGAAAAAGATGGCCCCCTCCATATTTGGTGTCGCTCCGGCTAACCGAAGTCCCGTAGACAATCAAATCAAGCAATCCAAGCCTTTCGTTGGGACACGGTCCAACGAAAGCGTGGACATCATTGAGCCACGCCATTTGGGCCGTCTCGAAAACATTTGGAGCCGTGGCGCGAAAGGATAGAGTGGCATATGTTCCGCTCATGATGCCCTTCGTGCCGCAGGTAACAACGTCTACTTCATTGACGTCTTCGTGAGCCCGTACCATATTGCAAAACTCAGAAGCAGTGCAAACTGTGACTTCTCCTACTGTTATCTTGGCGTTAATCTCTTCTATGCTTCTTATGGGCACGTTTGATTGTGGCATAAGATTTTATGGCTTCGGCTTAAGGCGCTGCGAGCTCCTCTTCCATCTCTCCAGTTTCTTTGATCTTGTCATCAAACTGCATAAGACGCTTGTGCAAGCCCACAAAGTGCGGGATGTAAACGCGATAAATCTTTAGTCGCGCGGGATCAATCCCACGCTGTACAACTTTCTTGCTCAAATCGTTGAGCCGCGTTTCGACACTTTCGAAGTTTTCACCGCAACTCTCGGCTTCGAACCCTTGTCCGATAAAAACGCCATCAGCGCCCAATTGGAACGCCAGGTCGATGTGCTGAGGCGCGAGTCGCAACACTGATGGCACGCTTATGATCCGAATAGAAGGGGGGTAGCGGAGCCGTGCTGCGCCAATATTGTCAGCTGCTGCGTACCCAATTTTTGTGTCTAGGAACGCTATGTTCCTTATCTCTTTTTCGCGCTTGCCTGCAAGGACCCCGCGTATCGAAGCTTCAAGTTGAGCTTCCGTACACCCGTGCAAATCAAGGGCTGCAGTAGGGCAGACGTGTACACATGCGCCGCCACCGGTGCAGAGCATCGGATCGACCATCGCTCTGCGATCAAGCATCTTTATGGCATTATTCTTGCACTGCCGTACACACATACCGCAACCATTGCAGCTATCCTTAACGAAGGCTGAAAGCGGTTCTATTGATACGTAGTCCTGACCAACAATCGATAGCGCTTCGAGAGCGGCTGCATCTGCTTGTAAAACGCTGTAGGTGATATCTTTGGGACCTTGGGCGGTGCCGCATACATAGATCCCTTTAGTGTTTGTACTAGCGCCTTCAAGTTTTGGGTGTTTTTCCTTCACGAACAAGTCATCACCTAGTTCGATGCCGAGTGTCTCTCCAACTTGAACTGTCCCGTGAGAGGGCTTAATACCCGTCGAAAGGACCACCAAGTCCGCATCGAGTTCGAGGCATTGTCCGCGCAACGTATCTTCAGCGCTTACGTACAATTTGCCCCCTTTACGCTTCACGTCACTCGCACGCCCGCGGATAAATCTTACACCTTTCTCTTGCACGTGCCTATAGTAGTTTTCATAGATTCCCGGAGCTCGAATGTCGGTATAAAGCACGGTGATGTCAGTTCCCGGAAAATAGTCAGTGATATAGTTAGCGTGTTTAAGGGCGACCATACAACAAACGGACGAGCAATACGGCAATCCGTGCGGCTTTTCGTCCCTCGATCCGACGCATTGTATCATCACTATTCGCTTTGGCGTTTTGCCGTCTGAAGGTCTTAAGAGTTCACCGTTTGTGGGCCCGTTTACGCCAATTATCCGAGCGAGCTCTAACTGAGTAACAACGTCTTTAAAACGACCATAGCCATATTCAGGCCGCAAACTTGGATCGAACTCATCATGGCCCGTTGCTACGACGATCGCACCGACTTCTATTTTCCTAAGAGAAGGTTTGGCTTCGAGCTCAATTGCGTCGGACTTGCACACCTTGGTGCATTTACCGCATTTGACGCAGTGCTCTGCATCTATCGTATACCTATCAGGTACGGCCTGTGGAAAAGGCTTGTAGATAGCTTTTCTTGTTCGTGTGTTGGCGTTCCACCAATCTGGCACTTCGATTGGACAAACGGTCGCACACTCCCCGCAGCTTGTACATCGGTCAGTAACGCTTTGTGGTTTGATTTTGACGTCGACGTTGAAGTGACCAGCAGTTCCGTTTATGTTGGCAATTTCAGCGTCAGTTAGGAGCTCGATTTTGTGATTCTCGTAAACATCGTTCATTAACGGGCTGAGTGAGCACATCGCACACTCTTCCACCATCTTGTGTGGTGAAAACACTTTTCCGATTCTTACCGTGTTGCCTCCAATAGAGGGCTCCTTTTCAACCAGATACGTTTTTACGCCATTTTCTGCCAAGGCGAGCGCTGCGGTGATTCCTGCGATGCCACCGCCTACAACGAGAGTGGCGTTGGTAACGTCAACACGAAACTCAGAAAGGGATTCCGCATGCTCGAGCCGTTGTAGAGAAGCATTGATGAGGTCGCGCGCTTTGTTGGTAGCGCTCTTTCTGTCATCGGTGACCCACGAACATTGTTCCCTAATATTTGTGATCTCAAGAAGATACGGATTAAGGCCTGCATCGCGCATACAGCCCCTGAAGGTCTGACCGTGATTGTTAGGCGAACAAGCCGCGATCACAACGCCATCGAGGTTGTGTTTGCGAATGGATTTCTTGATCTTCTGCTGGCCTTGTAGCGAACAGAGGTGTTGATCAGAGTCTACAACGTTGGTGCGTTTGAAATCTTTATCTAACCTATCAATATCGATTGCGTTTGAGATGTTTCCATCGCATCGACATAAGAAGACTCCGAATTTCGACACTTCAAACGGCCTCCATCTTTTCAATCAGTGGAGCTACATCGATCGTCGAAAATTGAAGGCATGCGTCTCTTGACTTGTCGGCTCCGAGTAACAATGCTACGAGTTGTGATACGTTTAACACAGGTACGACGCGATTGAATCGTTCTTCGAACTGGCGCTGAAATCTATCGAGAATTAATTGACAGCCAGCACACATCGTCACGATAACGTCCGGCTCTTCAGCGAGCACGCTCTCGAGCTTTCTAAAGCTTGTTGCTTCTGTATACTCGTCTACGCCGATGAGGTGCGAAAAACCAAGACCACAGCAAGAAGATCGTTCAGAATAATCAACGAGTGTTGCTGAGAAAGCCGCACATATTTCATCCAGCAACGTAGGGTATTCCCACAACCCGCCAGTTACCTCGTCGTAAAATACTTTTGTATAATGGCACCCGTGATGCGTTGCTATGTTAACCTTAGAGAGAGAGAATTTCGCGCGCTCTGCGAGGATTTCTTTCAGACTATAAAGCACCTCAGCAGCGTGATAGACCGTCACGCCTCCTTTGTACTCGTAGTTCACTGCCTTCAAGACGTCGTTTATCGCTGCCCGCGTTTTGTTGTCGTTAAGTTCACCAATACACTCCTTTAGATTCGCGTATGAGGTGGGGCACGTGCAGACGACATTGGTGTACCCTGAATTGTATGCAAGCGCAAGATTTCTGGCATTAAGACTGAGATTGGCCTCAGGAGGAACCACCCCGCAGTGCCCTGCAAATCCGGTGCACGACGATTGGTTCGGATCATCGAAGTAGTCAACGTTCAAAGAATTCAGTATGAACCTGAACGATCGTTCGATGCCTGGGTAGAACGTCCCTGCGACACAACTCTTGAACAGGTACAAGCGTTGAGGCAGCTTGGTGGAAGACGTTAAGACTAGCGGATCAGTGGTCGTTGAAAAGCCCTCCTTTGTTGCAGGTTAATTTCAAAATGGTCCTGATCTCTTTGAGCGCTTTAGCTGGGACAGGTATGTCTCGAGCGTTTAGAGGGGGCAGTCCCAGCTCTGCTCTCAGCGTTGTGATCATATTATGGTCGACAAGTTTGCTCAACAAGCCAAGGTCGTGCTCGAACAATTCAGGTGAAACGGTCACGCCGTTACGTTCTAACGATTGAAACAGCAAAGACGCTTTTTTGTAGAGCTCATCCGGTGCGTACCCCTCTTTGAACGCCTTGTTTCTCGCGTTGAGTATGATGGAAGCCGGAGTGTTGTTTCGAGGACACCGAGAGTTGCAGGTGTAACACTGGCCGCACAGCCAGATAAGGGGGTCTTTTGCGAGCTCGTCTGCTGAGCACTCTTGCGCGCGTCGGACAATTTCACGAGGGCTGTAGTCTTCGAACACTTTTGCAGCCGGGCATCCCGCTGTACATCGCCCACATTGTAGACACTTTATGATATTGTCCTTTTTGTACAAAAACTCAAAAGTGGGCGATTCAGCGCTTATAACTTCCTTTTCTGATTCTTTTTCTTGATCCACTGCCATCAGGTAATTTTTTATGAATAATTCTATATATAATTATGCAAAGATAGAAAAATATTTCCTACATATACCAAATAAGAGCTTTTTTTGTACAATATGATAACAACGAGGTAGAGTTAAATAAATATAGAAACTAAATATGTACGTGTGGACATCAATAGCTCGGCATCGAAGCATTATAAAATTATCTGCTTAGGCTGTCATTCTGATGTTTCTGGCGCTGGTTACGTGTTACGATGCGGTTGCGATCACGCGCTGTTGCGCACCGTTTACCAGGACTCTCGATTGGTCGCCACGGCCGAAGAAAGTATGTGGCGGTTTTCGGCATGGCTGCCGACGATAGATAGGTTGCAGACACGCGGCCGGTCTGTTACGTATAAAAGCGAAGCGTTTGCGCGCGAGCTTGGACTGAACGACCTATTCATCAGTTTCAACGGATACTGGCCTGAGAGAAACGCGTTCTTGGAGACGTGCAGCTTTAAAGAGCTTGAGTCGCCACCAACTGTGCAACGAGCCGTCGAGAACAAGGTTAAAACGCTGGTCGTCTCTTCAGTTGGCAACACGGCACGCGCTTTTGCGCATACGGTGTCTACGACTTCTACTGATCTCAAGCTAATTCTCGTCGGGTTGGAAAGTGCTATAGGAAAGTTATGGCTCCCCGAACCACCTTCAAGGAATATTACCCTGGTGGTGCTTCAGCGGGGAAATGATTATTCAGACGCCATTGCCCTTGGTGACAGGCTCGCAGCGTTACCGGGACTTACGACAGAAGGCGGAGCTATGAACGTCGCACGGCGTGACGGCCTGGGCACGGTAATGCTTGAGGCTGCTGTTACCATTGGCAGAGCGCCCGATCATTATTTTCAGGCAGTTGGCAGTGGGGCTGGTGGAATTGCGGCTTGGGAGGCCTCTTTGCGTCTAAAACACGACGGCCGGTTTTTGGAGGGCCCGCTTCCGAAATTGCATTTGTCCCAGAATTTGCCGTTTGCGCCTATGGTCAGTGCCTGGAACGCAAACAGAAGGACTATCGAACCATCGATCGACATGCCCGACGCTAAGAAATCTATCGAAAAAATTCACGCTGACGTGCTGTCGAACAGAAATCCCGCATATTCAGTCAAAGGCGGGGTGTTTGACGCGCTGAAAAGCACGAACGGTCAGATGTACGCGGTGTCAAATAGTGAAGCGCGGCGCGCTGCACGCCTCTTTGAAGATCTTGAAGGCATAGATATCGTGCCTGCGGCAGCGGTTGCTACAGCGTCGTTGATACAAGCGGTCGCTCAAGGAGGCATTAATGATTCTGATGTGGTGCTTCTTAACGTGACGGGAGGCGGCACGCAAAAGCTTAAAGAAGACAAAGCGTGCTACCAGATAAAGCCCGATATTCGCGTGGCAACCCCAGAGGCGGACCTTGGCGAGTTGCAAGAAGTGCTGACATAAGGGGGGTACGGCATTGACTCCGGAAGAAGAAACCGTTGAGCTCTTCGCACAAAACAAGATAGACCTTGTAGCCACGTTGCCCTGCGACAGGCTAAAGAACCTGCTGCCCCTCGTAGGCAAGCGCTTTTTTGAGGTTCCGCTTACGAGGGAGGAAGATGGCGTCGGAATCTGCGCCGGCGCGTTCCTAGCAGGAGCGAAACCTTTAATGCTGATTCAAAGCACCGGCGTCGGCAACTTGCTGAACGCCTTATCATCACTCAATTTTACGTATGAACTTCCACTGCCGATTGTTGCAAGCTGGCGCGGAGTCTATCAGGAGGGTATACCCGCCCAGGTTTACTGGGGGACGCATATGAAAGCGGTGCTAAACGCGCTAGATGTAACGACCTATGAGGTTCACACCGTAGAGGACTTGCCGGTCGTCGGTCAGGCCATACAGGATTCGTTCAGCACAAATCTGCCGGTAGTTGTGCTTATCTCTCCGGAGTTGTGGCAATGCACGCCTCCAGACGCCTTCCAACAACCGGGAGATGAGAGAGTAAACTTCCTGGGGGAATCCTCAAAAGAACGATCGAAATCTGCTGCTTTGTCGTTAGAAGCCCAGGTTGAATGTCCGGTGATGACTCGCTATGAAGCGATCGAAGCAGCCGTTCCTTACCTTCGAGGGCGGACGGTGGTCTGCAATCTAGGTGTGCCGTGCAAGGAGCTGTACGCCCTTTGCGATCAACCGAGCAACTTTTACATGCTTGGAAGTATGGGTTTAGCTTCTTCAATCGGACTTGGCATTTCCCTTTATCATAAAAGGGAAGTCGTCGTGCTCGACGGAGATGGAAGCCTCTTAATGAATCCAAATGTTCTGTGCAGCATCGCTCAACAAGCTCGAGACAACCTTACGGTTGTGGCTCTTGATAACGGTACGTACGGCTCTACTGGAGATCAGTGCACGGCGAGTCAACAACTTGACCTTGAGCTTCTGGCGCGGGGTTTTGGGATCGAGCATACAAGCAAGGTATACACGGCAGAGGATTTGCTCACAGCATTGCAGGTACCGACAGGTCCTAGGTTTATTCACGTCGTTATAAAGCCAGGGAATGCCAATGTTCCGGACTTACCCTGTTCGGCAACTGAGATCAAGAGACGTTTTATGGCACATTTGCGCGGTGAGTAGAGGCAGCGGCACACAACCTCCGCCGTGTGAAGGCTCCTTTTCAATATTGAAGCCCTTGCTGAGCTTCTTTTTAGAACGATCAACGATCTTCACTAGAAAAGCAACTCCATCGTCACAGCTCGTTTGATAGATCTCTGCGGTTGTGCCAGCTAGTTCTCGGAACTCACGCGGAAGCCGGATGATCGGGTAGGCATGAGATGGCTTTGAGCTTTGGATGCTTATCGTGTGCGTGCAGATCGGTTGCATGGACAATAATAAGAGACTGAACGGTTAATGATTTGCATTTGCAATCATTCTCCGCTCTTAAAACATGTGGAAGCATTCAAAACGGCAGGATCGGTGAGTTGCGGCAGCGAAGGCACAATTTCCGCATTCGCCGACAGCGTATATCAAAGGAACGAATAACTCTTCTTGGTTTCGTGCGTTATTTATGGCAGCAGAGCGCGTAGAGCAGTTACAGCTGATATAGCAGACGTTATCAGAACAAGTCCGGGCTGCAGTGAAGTCCTGAAAGGACTAATTACATTGGCGTCGTATTTTTGCGTGAAAACAACATTTCTTGTCATATTCTTGGTAGCCGGTTTCGCTTCTAGTTCACTCAATATCAGATTGATCGTGTGCGTTCCCGTGTTAGTAAAATGGCAGCTCCAGATTGCTTTCCCACTCGAAAAGTCGTAACTGAAGTACTGTTGTTTCGCTTCATCGTCAAACTCCACGCCTGTAGCTTGAATCTCTGCTTGAAGTAACTCTTTTCGATGTTCAACGCGACTAGACTCATTAAAAAAAAGGTAAAGCAAAAGACTGTGTGAATCACCGACGCGAACTTTTTTCGGCAAGACTGCGAAGATATAATCTACTGGAGATGTAGCAGATTCACGTTCAAATATTGGTGTGAAACGAAATATCACTGTTAGCCGATAGCCTATATACCAAAATATTAGGTATGCGACGATAAAGGACAGGAGTCCAACAGAATTCACGACGTTAAATAAACCGCTGTACCAGAGAAGACAGAGCAGAACCGTAAAGATTATCAAAAAAAGTAGTAATGTCCCAACCGTCAATCGCCTTAAAATTCTTTCCAGCCTCATCTCATCGGCTGCCTTACCCAATTTCTTGCTAGTGCGAGCTGATAGCTCGTCTCTTGATTCCGGCGATGGTTCAAAATTTGCCACACCTGTTACAACAGTGTTAAAAAAGTCTTTTTCAAAATCATGTTGCTCTGTCAAAAGCTCTATTTTTTGCGCCTTTCCACCGATTAAAGGAAGTGCGGTCTGTTTGCGTTCGAGCGATTCGGATTCCCTTTTAAATTTGTTAAGCACATAGCTCTCAAAATCAAATTCAGAGATCTGTGGGAGGTCTAAAAAAAATGGCAGACCACGCGCGTGAAAACTTAAAGCACAAACTTGGGTTTTGGTCAGCAAGTTTCCGAAATAAATGGCTAGTAGCGCAAAAATCACACTGAATACAATGACGAGAGAGCTTGCAATGTCCTTCAGAGCAATGCCAATCGCTGGTTTGAAAAAAACCATTATGGCTAACAGCACGGGTAACAAAACGGCTAAGATCGAGGCTTGCCAAAAAAGATGGCTAAGTCGCATTCTTAAGCGGTAATGTTCAGTCCTAATTGCTTCAAGTTCTTTAGCTATTTCTAATTCAGACTGATTACGGAAATTGTCGACGTTGTCCTCATTAGGTCTTTGTGTCGGGTCTTTGGGCATTCGTTCCTTCCAAACGTTTTGAGTATGCGCCTTTCACTTAAATGCTTTCACCCTTTCTGTTCAATCTATATTGATTGAGAATACTAATCGATTTTCCACATTCTCTACGTTGGGATTGGCGTTGCGGTCGCCTACGGGTACCGCATTCACGTGGAAGAGAAGCTTTTAACTGCAGAACTCGGCGAAGCATATGTGTCGTACGCGCGCAAGACGAAACGGCTTATTCCCTACGTGATCTGACGGAGTCTGAGCAATGAACTACTTGTGAAAGCTATATCCTGCCAGTATCGTATTTATACGTAATATGCGTGCTCAGGCAGCGGATGCCAATAATTGCTCTATTCGACGCCCAGCCGGCTGACAGCCGTGGAGATCAAATCTAAACCCATATATAGCGTTACTTCTTAACGTTTAACGACTTAAGCAAAAGGGAGGTGACGCAATGGGCGAAATAAAAACGATCACAAAGGTTCCGGTTGGGGCCGTCGCCTTGATGGGTGCCGCAATTGAAGCCGTTTTAGGGCTTATCTTTGGAATCATTGCAGCTATAGGCATTGGAGTTGGCGTCTCGACGTTCTCTAGTTCAGTTGCTGGGGGAGCGGTCGGTGCAGTTGTCGCTATTGTCGGCGGCGTTGTCGGCGGCTTCATTGGCGGCTACATTATAACAGCAATCATAGCACTGATCTACAATTGGTTAGCACCTAGAATTGGCGGCATTAAGCTTGAACTTGAGTGACGGCAAAGCATACGGAATCGCGTAAATCGTAGAGTTCTGACGTTAAACGCATAGCGTTTATCGTTACTTTTTTGTTTTTTAAGACAACTGCCAGTAGCCGTGCCGGTTCGTTCTTTATAAAACAAAAGCCACAGTGCTAAAGAACGTCTCGCGTTTCATTTTGACGAAAGGAGTGATTGGCGAAGCCAGTTCCCGAATTTCTCAAAATCCCTTAGTTAGGCCGTGAAAATGTCACTCGCTTAGTATCGCCTGCTCCTTCTTCACGAGAGACTCTAGACACCGCGCAGACCACCTTGCTTGCCGAAAAACGTGTCTGCTTAGAGTTTAAGCGTATGCCAGCAACGGGTTGAATCCTTACTCTAACAGGTCTCACTGTGAGGGTTCGATCCCTCCCTATATTGCATATAAACGTCAAAAACGTGCTCAGGCGGCTGGGCTTGAAGTCATGAAAAGAGCATGCAGCCCAGTGCAAAAAGCAGTTGCTCCTGCTGAGGTGTAGGTTGTTGTTGCTTATGATCGAAGCGTTAAGGAGTGGCTCCATTTATGGATACCCCTTTTTTCGCCCTTAAATAATTCTTTTGAATCACGCTTGTATTGCCTCTTAGCAACACGGGGTAGAGGCTGAAGTGCTTCGCACATCTGTCAACGTTTGCGTCAAAGTCTGGCTCATAGGAAAGACCTGTATCCACTTTGGCGATCTTCTTAAATCGTGCATGCTTCATTAACGTGAAGTCCTCGCTTAGATCTTGCCACTGAGCAGCAACCATGGGCGTCAAAAACAGCATGATGTTGTTGTTGGTGAGCCCGTTTGCATATGCCTGATTCCCACCGAGCGCAAGGGCGATGCAGTCATCAACCGTTGCCCCATTGTCGTCAGCGAGGAAGAAAAGTTGACATGTACTGCCGTTGAAATCGTGCTCAAGAGTCCTAAGGGCGTCACAAATCCCATAGAGCACAAAGATCCCGTCTGAAAAGTCTGACATGCGCTCGATCTGGTGATATACCTCTTGCTTAAGGAGCTTGCTATCGATATGAAGCCTCAACGGAAGAGCGTAGACAACGACAGCAAGATCGTCTACGCTTCGACGGCGAAGCAGCTGCTGAAGAACGCCATGTCTTTTTGTCAAATGTCCGCCGGAATGCGCCCCCTGTCGATGCTTCTTAACGAGATTAAAGGCCCCTTCAAAATCCTTAATAAGAAAAGGGCGGTTCTGTGATCGTAGTTTTCGTGCTAGCTCCTGCTGTTCTGTGCTGTCAACGATAACAAGCTGCTTGACGTCGTCGTCATCGGCAAGAATAGAGGTAAGCTCATCTTCGAGCATTCTACATGAAATGATACTTAAGATGGGAATGTGGCGTCACCTTATGAACACTACTTTTTTTCCAATACTTCATATAAGCATCATACACGTTTTCAGGCAAGGGATGCTTGTAATGCTTCCAGTCGATTCCACTATGGAAGAAGCTTCTCCCTGCTGATGAGTTTACTTGAAAAGACAAACAGCGCGATCGCCAGAGCGGCGATGACGACGGCTTCAGCGAGATCTACCACGACTACTGCGATAAAAGGCAGAGTCCACGGGGTTAAGTACGCGGGCACCACCAGCAACCCCCCCAAGGCGAGGCCTAACGGCTGATTTGCCCCCGCTCTCGGCTTTTGCAATGAGCTGAACGTCATCATAGCCATCGTATCGAAAGACACGAGGGAGAGGGACAAAGCGGCGGCAATGGCCGATGCCTCGAGAGGGACGGTGAGGTCTCCTCTCAGAATTAGTCCTACCGCAACATTTGCAACGGCCACCGCTCTCACAAGGAGTGAGACGAGAATGACCCCCGCTTTAAGGTAGCGCTTGAAGATGTCTCCTTGATTCATCCCGAGCGAGAGGAAATACTCAGCGCTGATGAGTGGAGCGCGCTGAAATCGCAGCTAGGGTTGCCGTGAGGTATCATACGCGCGTTGGCAGCACGACGGCTGCGTGAGTGAGCAGGAAATTGGCCGACGTAACTAGTGTTTGTCCGAGGTTGCCGACACTTAATGTTACATTATGCAATCCCTTCTCGTCACTCTAAGTGGGGTGGCTTTCCAACGTCTTGGCTCCGCTTTCATTATCCGTAGATTGCGCGGGAATCAACATAATGGGTACGGAGAATCCCTACCATCAGGTTATCAGTGGGGATGAGAAACACAGGCCAGGTGATGCAATGAGTGAATACGAAACTATCCTCAAGGATATCGAAGAGACCTTTGGCATTGTTCCGGGCTTCATGAAAGCACTTCCTCAAGAGGTGCTTGTGCACGACTGGCCGTTGTGGAAGAAATACACCTTAGAGCAAACGGCCATTCCCGGCAAGTATCGCGAGCTGGGCGGATTGGCAGTCGCGGCGAACATAAAGTGCCCGTATTGCCAGTTGATGCATACGGCAATGGCCCAGTTCCACGGCGCGACGCAGGAAGAGCTGGCTGAGGAGTACTACCTCGCAAGCCTTACCGCGCGGCAGATGCGCTGCTTTGCAATAGTTCGATCAGCCTGCTTATGCTAGTCGACGTGTGCAGCCGTGCGTACGCCGTCGAGTAGCGGCGCCCCGTATAGACAAGGCCGATGGCATAGATCACAATTACGGCAATTGTTACCGGCCACAAGACATATGCGACAACCGCGACGAAGAAGGCGAGAATCAAGAGAGCGATTGCGGAGATGGCAGCGAGGAGGATGCCGCGATGAAACATGGCCGACAGCATGCGCTTCAGCGCACCCAACGGCCGACGCCACGCATCTCGCCGAGATTTCCGCTTGATGAACGTTTCAGCCTGCGCGAGTGTGTCAGCACGCGTGCCTTGCGTATTGTCTGTGCCGCCAAGCTGCGCACCGCATTTTCGACAGAACTTCGCACGAGAGTCTGATGGCGTTCCACACGTTGAGCACGCAATATGCGAGGATGATGGAACTGCAGCGCTACTACTCTGCGTATTGCAAATAAGGCACGTGAGCGTATTGTTGTTGAGACGACCGCCGCAGTTGGGGCAAAACCGCTTCATGAAGCACGAGTTCCGCTTTTTCGAGTACAGGATTTATCAAGCTCAAAAATGAAAAAGCTTGCGATCTCAGATCTGCTCATGTTTGGTCGTTCCCTACAGCTTGAACACTCTCAAGACGCAGAACCTGCGCTCCACAGACCGAGGTGCTCTTGCTGCGCCTGTAATTGAGCGTCGTAAAACAGCCCCTCACAAGATACGTCGGGTTTATACGGCGTTGCCCTCGCGTACCCCTCTCGCACGAGTTCGTAGTTCACGAGCACGTTTTCCACAAACACGAAGCGCAGCAATCGCCCGTAGCGGTCGGTTTCAGAGACGTCTTTGACAAGGGTCACTGGCTTGCCCGCGACGAGCTCCGTCCCGTGTGGTGGCTTCAGGGCCAAGCCACTCTTTCTTTGTTGTATCCTCAGGGGCGTTCATACCGATGTACCGCACCTTGTAATCCGTGCCGTTAATGAGCACGTGAATCGTGTCCCCATCAATGACCTTCGTGACCACCCCGACTGAAGTGCTCGCCGGCGTTTCGTGGATACACGGGAAGCTCGTTGCAGCGGTGAGCGGGACAGACGGCATCGGCGTGGCCGTGCTTCGAGGAGCTGTCGTCGGCGTGGGTGAAGGGTGCACGCTCGTGGCGCCCCCGTGTGCGCCACTCGCAACGGACGCTGTCGGAACCTCCGATGGTGCGTTTGTTGCCTGAATCGTGGTGTTACCCACTCGCTGATCGGTGCATCCGCAGACAGAAATAATGAGTGCTACTGCAATTATCGCGTAAAAAGCGGGCCTGATGCCCTTCATGAATTTAAAGAGAGCGGGGGATGGCTTATAACGTTTTTCCTTTAGCTGCGACCCTTTTTGCTGGAGCCGGGTATCTAACAGAATCCGGAGCGCCTAATTTCGACGGTGCTTTTCTTGCGGCGAGTTATATCACTCCTGACGACTAGTATGCCAGATTATGCAGTGGCACGCGGCCAAGCAAGAGTTTTCAAGCAGCTGACCGCCTTAGTTGTGCGTGTCCCAAGTGCCTGTCGTACATAACCTCCCCCCTCACTTCAACCGCCGGCTGGTGATTGAAATCACCGCAACTTTTCTGAAGAGAACAAGCCGACCGTGTGGGCCTTTCGTGGCTTCGAGTTTGAAGCCGCTATTCCAGCGGGCAGCAGTTTTTTACAAAAAGCGGAGCCCAATTTGGCGAGCCCAATTTGGCGTTATCGCGCAGTCTGGTTTATATAGGACGGTTAGATAGCGTTCTGTATTGATTCATAATAGGAGTAGCATGACACAAAATCTGAATACGAGGTCGGTTACGATCGACAAACTTGTTGTTCCCTCGCGCTGGCCCACAGAGATCCAAGGGCTCGGTCTCGACGGAACGCGTTTCGAAAGAACAGGGGTGGACAGATTAAGGAGAGGCGGTTGGTAAATGTCCCCCTACGCAGACCCCCAACAACGTCGCGAATACGACAAAGAACGCAAGCAGAAGCAGCGTTCCCAGGGGCGGACAAAAAAAAGGGAGGATACACGTCCAACCGAACTTGAAATCAAGAACGCTGAAGATCTGCGCGGCCTATTCAACGAGGTTGTCACCGACGCGCGAAACGCCGATGGCACTTCACTCCCGCTTGAGGCCAAGTTGCGAATCAAGTTACGCGCCGTGGAAATCGGCCTCCGGGTCATTGAGATCACGAATCACGAGCAACGCATAGCCGCGCTCGAGGAGCAATCAAAATGAGCCAACACGAATCGAGAATCAAGAACCTCGAAGCTGACCGTACGAGCAACGCCACGAGTGAGACGGAGATTCCGCGTGATTCCGTGGCGTTCGCCAGGTTGTTGCATATAGAGCCCGATCCCTGGCAGTGTGACCTCCTCACCTCGAACGAGCCGCGCGTTATCCTCAACTGCGGACGTCAGACGGGCAAATCGACGATCGTCGCTATCCTCGCGCTTCACCACGCGCTCACTAATCGCAACGCGGTAGTGCTCATCCTCGCGAAGTCGCAGCGGCAGTCAGAGGAGCTCTTGCGAAAGGTCGTTACCTTCTTTCACCAGCTTGGAGAGCCTGGTGGCAGCCGAGGCGAATCCGCCACTGCGCTCGAACTCAACAACGGCAGCCGGGTCTTAGCCCTGCCCGGCTCAGAAGAGACGACTCGGGGATACAGCGCGTCGCTGCTCCTTATTGACGAGGCCGCGCAGGTTTCCGATGCGCTATATCATTCGTCCACGCCCATGCTTGCGGCTTCAAACGGGCGGCTGATCCTTCTGAGCACGCCGCGCGGCAAGCAGGGCGTATTCTACCGCACGTGGAACGAGGGCCAAGGGTGGAAGAAGATTACCGTGCCTGCTGAAGGGTGCCCCCGCATCACAAAGGAGTTTCTCGACGACGAACGGCGCACCATGGGCGAGTCGTGGTTCCGCCAGGAGTACTGCTGTGAGTTTACGCAGGAGCAGGGGGCGATCTTCAATGAAGCCTGGGTGCAGCTCTACGTTCCGGGGCAGCTTCCACCGATGGACGTGGTCATCCAGTCGTGGGACACCGCCCTTAAAGCGTCGGCGACGTCAGATTATGTCGTAGTGCAGGTGTGGGGCCGCTCAGGCGACGATTATTACCTCCTCGACCAGGTGCGCCGTAAAATGGACTTTGACCAAACAGTGGAGGCGATCAGACGTATGTCAGAGCTGTGGCCCCAAACAACGGCGATCCTCGTGGAATCTCAGACGCTCGGGGACGCGATCGCGTCGCACGTTCAAGACGAGATCGAAGGCATCACCTCCGTTCCTGTGCGGGGGAACAAGGAGCGCCGCGCCTGGAACTGTGTTCCATTATGGAGGCTGAATCGCGTGTGGCTTCCTACTCCGGATGGCGATCAGTACAAATGGATACACGAGTATTTGCAAGAGCTCCTGAACTTCCCTGACGCGGCGTACGACGACCAGGTGGACGCCACGACCTTGGCCCTCAACCACCTGCGGGGGAAACTGTTTCCGAGCGCACAGCAACACGTCGCTCGCGTGCGCACCCAACCCATCGCGGGCCGTTACTACAATCTCGCATGGGTTCCCGCGCACCTCGACCAACACGGGGCTGTCTTGGCGCTCGATATGAAAACCTATGACGTCGTATTCCTTGAGACGCTTCTTCCGAGTGCCGTTCGGCACCAGCTCGCCACGGTTGCAGCGATTTCGCGCTCCTATAACGACGCGGTCGTGTTCGCGGTTCGCGGCTACGACGAGGGGATGTTGCGCGCCCTCGACGATGGGGGAACGTGGGTTGAACGAGTTACGTTCACCGCGGATATGTGGCAAGCGGCCTATGAGAACCTGGACTTGCTCCTCCGCAACGGGAAGGTCCGCTATCCCGCGTATTCGCAACTTATGGCCGAACTCGACGCGTTTGCATTCTCGAACTCCAGGAGCGGCAAGCCCGAATATCCGCGGCACCCGACCGTACAGGCGCTCTGTTTACTGACGTACGACTTGAGCCCACGCCCTGATTTTCTAGACAATGTTTACTCCAATCATGATCTTGATGATCTTGGCTTGTTTTAGTAAGCTCAAAGTCCTCACAGGCTCTCAGAAATCTGGCACGCACACCGGCCCGGTGCTGTGCAAAAGCACAGACCCGTTTCAACGAGTCCTCCGCAGTCGCATTGAGCTGTCACGCGCAGAGCACGCTTGCGTTGCCGAACGCATGCTCGCGCCCACATCGGGTTACAAGCGCTCAAAAAGAATACGTGGTCGACCTGAGCCTGACAGCTCACGATGTGGGTGTCTCTTATAACTAAGAAGTCGGAGAGCCTCCCTCGCGCTACACAGGGACTCGTTGAAATGACGACAACGTTCTAATCAATGGCACTGAAAACAGTGGGCTCGGCCGGATTCGAACCGGCGACCTCTGCCGTGCGAAGACGGAGGATTTGGTGCGTGGGGTGCGGTTTTGGTGCGGGTACGAGAGCGCACCATCAGTGATTCCGCAGACGCCGATAGATGCTTAGAAGTAATGTAAAGGCAATCAGCTAGCACGTTTAGAGATAACCATGGTTAGTGCGAGGAAAGGGGAGCTTGTCGTGCAGCGACTCGAGTCGCTGTTCGGCAACGTCACCTTCGATGACGATTATTGGCGGGAACAAAACGAGCCGTTTTGGCTAATCGCAGAGACGATCCTGTCCCAAAATACCACCTCCGCGAATTCGAGGGCGGCCTTTCGGAGTCTTTTTTTATCATATCAAACCGTTGAGGCCGTTTCTTTGGCAGGCGTGCAAGACGTAGAGCGCGCAATCAAGCAGGCGGGGTTGTACGAGGCCAAGGCGAGAAGCATAAGCGCGGTGGCACGTGAGGTAATGGAGACCTACAACGGCGATACGTGGTCCTTCATCGGTGGCAGCTATCAGTCTGCGAGAGAACGGCTCCAGAACGTCACCGGCATTGGGCCGAAAACAGCAGATGTAGTCCTCGTTTTTGCCCGCGACTTTGACATCATCCCCGTCGACACACACGTGTTCAGAGTGTCGCGGCGCATCGGGCTGGCTCCGCTGAAAGGAGGTTATGATGCAGTTAAGATGGCTTTAGAAGACGAAATACCGCCTGGAAAACGAAAGTTCGCCCATATCGCCCTGATCAGATTAGGCAGAGAAATATGCGTCGCGCGGGGGCCGCGGCACTGGAAGTGCCCGCTTACGGATTTGTGTGACTACTACCAAGCGACGTCTTGCGACGCCAGTCACACTTGTTAAGGTTTACAGAAATCGGACTGTTTCAAGATTCATTGGGCTTCTGGTTTCAATCTTGAATTTCTTGTATATGGTGCTCGCCAGATCGATGCATTTGTTTTCCTCGCCGTGGCTTGTGACGATCTTTTCCGGCCGGGGGTTTAGCCGCTTGACGTATTCAATTAGCTGTTGTCGGTCTGAGTGCCCGGAGAATCCATCAACCGTCTCGACATTCATGTTCATTTGCATGGTGGCAGTTTTGCCGTTGTTTGACATCGGCAGCTCTTTCCACCCTTTCTGTATGCGCCGCCCGAGCGTCCCTTCTCCTTGATACCCTACAAAGACTAGGGTATTATTCGGCTGTGGCCCGAGCGCTTTCAGATATTCCATTACGGGGCCACTGTTGAGCATGCCTGAGGTGGCGAGAATTACACACGGTTCGCCCCGCACAATGTCGTCGCGCATGTTTTGCTCTACCTGCACGAAACTGTCTGAGAGAAACGGATTCATGCCCTCGTGAAATATCATGTTTCTCAGGTCATTATTGAGGTACTCGGGATACGTCGTATGAATAGCAGTTGCCTCCCAGATCATGCCGTCGAGGTACACGGGTATCTCGTCAATTATCTTCTTGCGAATCCCCTCCTCGAGAACGATCATAACCTCTTGGCTTCGTCCCACCGCGAATGCCGGTATGAGTACTTTGCCGCCCTTTGACAGCGTTTGGCGTATGATAGAGTACAGCTTGTTTTCAGCCTCTCGTCTCGACGGCGTTTGGTCGTGCGGTCCCCCATAGGTCGCCTCCATTATCAACGCCTCGAGCCTTGGAAAGCTATTAACTGCTGCGTCAAACAGCCTGGTTTGTTCGTACTTGAAGTCTCCAGTGAAAGCGACGTTGTAGAGCCCCTCTCCCACGTGAAAGTGGGCTATCGATGACCCGAGGATGTGTCCCGCATTGTGGAACGTCAGTCGCACGTCGGGGGCTATATCGGTAACTCCGCCATAGTTCAATGCAATCGAGTGTTTTATGACTTCCCGTATCTTAGCTGAATCGTAGGGGATCTTACGGCCTTCGCGGGCCGCCACATCAATGTAGTCGAGTTGCAGAAGCGACATGAGGTCACGCGTTGGCGGCGTGCAGTATATCGGGCCTTCATATCCGTACTTGAATAGGAGCGGGACCAGGCCTGCGTGATCGAGGTGTGCGTGCGTGACGACAACTGCGTCAATCTGGTCGAGGGGGCTCACTTCAGGCGCGTAAAGATAGGGCGTCGCACTATCCTCTGATCCTACGTTAACACCGCAGTCGACGAGTATCCTCGATTCAGGCGTCGAGAGCACAAAAGAGGTTCTACCGACTTCACGACATCCGCCGAGAGTAGTCGCCCGTATCCATTGGTCTTTTGAGGTGATCTCCCGGTGAATCTTTCGGCCCATCGCTTTCAGAAGCTCCTTACGCTCGTCGCTGAAAGAGCGCAAGTACTGGCGTATCTCCTTCACAGTAACCGATTCGATCGGAGGGGTTCGTACCACTCGTGGCGTCCACCCTATCTGCTTTGTAATCTCTCGGAGTGTGGCGCCGTGCCTTCCGATTACAAGTCCCGGTTTTTTGGCCTCAATAACGATCTCACCGGTGTCTAAGTCAAAATAGTGGTTTGTAATACCCGCCTCTTCGGGCACGATATCGCTTATTTCTTCTATTGACTTCTCGGGGTCTGCCAGAACACGAGGATCTGGCCTTACTACTATGCGCTTACGCAGTTCTCGGGCGAGTTTCTTAACTATCTCTCCGTTGTCTGCGAACGCGCGAGGATCGTTAGTGTAGATCACGACTTCGGGCCCTTCAAACTCAAGTTCGGTAATCTTGATGTTAGAAGGCAAGCGTTCTTTGACACGCTGTGTCAACTCAGTAAGAGCTTCTTCAACCGGCATTGTGCGACTTCCACAAAAACAAAAAAAATACGAGAATAAAAGTTGGCAAGAAATAGATTGTTTAGATTGCTAGAGCGGCTTTTCTTTTGTCTATCTCATCCTTGTTTACTTCGACATATCCCTTTGCAGTGATCTGCACGATCCGCATGCCGTTGCCTGAGGCCGAATCTCTCTTCATTGCGGACGAAAGCGCTCTAATAGCGAGGTCTACCCCCTCGTCGACGGAGATTTTTTCGCTGTATCGATCTTCTATGACGCCAAAAGCTATTGGGGATCCTGATCCTTGCGCTGAAGCCAAGCGCTCTTCAATTTGACCTCCTACGGCGTCCAAAGAATACAGCGACGAGGCGTTCTTATCGAAGCCGCCTATCATAAGCTGCACAAAATACGGGTAGTAACGGTTGCTGTTCAGAATGTTTGACAACAAAGTTGATATTGCTCCGACGGTCATCGGTTTGCCCTGTCTCATTTTATATAGTTTAGCCTCTACGGTTATGGTGCGCACAAGGCTCTGCGCATCGCCTACGCCGCCAGCGATCGTCATACCGACGAGATCATCAATCTGATAAATCTTCTTGCCTTCTTTGCTGGATATGAAGTTGCCCATAGTCACGCGGCTTTCTGATGCGAGCACAACACCGTCGTTACAGACTATACCTATAGTAGTCGTGCCTTTATAGTGGTCGACATTAGTCATTTTATGTCCTCAGCAAATAGTAAACAAAAACCAGTAAACACTCTCTAATTCTTTACGTTTCTATTTAAACCTATCTATATGCTGGTAATCGGCAAAGATTCGCAGAATTGCACTAAATCCAAATTGCAACGCTCGATTGGTGCTATTCAAAATCAACTTCTACAATTATAGTTATGTTCTCAGACTTTTTCAACTTTTCGACAAAGCCGCGATCGAGATCCGCTGCTGCCTTGTCTGCACCGATCATAAGCGTGCGGCCTGAGGTGAACCCACTCGTTCTGACAACCATATCATTCGCATCGGAGTGCGCTAAATCAGCGCTTCCGAAACCTGTGATAACTTCGCTCGCGTGTCCCGTGTGCATCCTAAAGCGGACTTTCGCGGCGTTGGTCTTCAAGGCAGCTTTGACTTCGCTGGTCAGATCGTTTAAAGCTTTATCGGCTAACACTGCGACAACGCAATCTGCCCGTTTTGAGATATGGGCGTCTTTGGTGATTTGAAGCGTCGTTTTGTGTCTCGCTGTAATATTGCAATGGCCTTTGGCTCGGATCGTGTCCCTTATCATCCTATATTCTATATTTATACTCCTCTGTGCAAGTACTGGTTGATGCGTAATGAATCGAGAGATCAACCTTGAGTGTTACTCGTGCTCGCCAGATAAAAAAGTGCTGCACGAAGTCCTGCACAGCGGTAAGAAACTCGTGGTTCGCTGCACAAGCTGTCACGTAACGCATCAGGCTGAACCAGCGGATCGTACCCCGATGGTGAAACTCAAGGTCGTCGTGAGCGATTACGATCACTCATACGTGCGATGGTTTGAGGTAGGGGTGGGTGAGCGATTGCGCGTCCGAGACGAGATGATCGTGGAAAATGGCTCGATTGACGCCGTGCGGATCACCGCTATCGAACTTAGTGACGGAGTGCGGGCAACCGAAGCTGGAGCCGAGACGATTAGGGTGGTTTGGGCGCAAAAGATCGATAAGCTAGTCGTTAAGATAGCAGTTCACACAGGCAATATCACACGATCGTATAAAGTGCCGTTTGACGGCGAAAAGGAATTTGTCGTTGGGCACGAAGAACAGCATGGAAAGATTGCCCGGGTTAAGGTCAGGCGGGGCCCCGTTCTTGAACGCGCAGGGCAAAGCGCAAAGGCAAAAGACGTTGCGAGAGTCTATGTCACAAGCCCCGTGAGGAGAAATGAACGATCCAGGTCAACCTACCGCGGGCCTCGCAAGTCGGCGATTAGACGGTAAACAAACGATGTCCTTGGAGCCGGAACGAATATCACTGCTGCAGAGCTTAAAGCGCCGGGGTATAAGTGAGCGAGTACTGAGCGCGATGAACACGGTAAAGCGCGAAGATTATGTCCCTGACAAATGGCACGATTACGCGTACCACGATGAGCCGCTGCCAATTGGAAACGGACAGACGATTTCTGCCCCTCATATGGTTGCTATAATGTGTGACCTCCTTAGCGTTGAGCCGTCGTCAAACGTACTTGAGGTAGGAACCGGTTCGGGTTATCATGCTGCTGTGCTAGCGGAGCTTACGGGGGACGGAATTGTTTACACGATCGAGAGATTTGAGCGGTTAGCGCAGGAAGCTAGGAGACGCGTGCCTTCGAATGTGATCGTTACCACTGGCGACGGGTCTTTGGGGTTCGCTGAAAAAGCTCCGTTCGACAGGATTCTTGTGACTTGTTCGGCTCCTGACATTCCGCCTCCGTTGCTTGCACAGTTGAAAGGTGGAGGTCGAATGGTACTACCGTTGGGAAGGGGGCTCCAAGAACTATATTTAGTTTGCAAGAACCACGAGATAACAAAGGAGGCGCACGGGGCCGTCGCTTTCGTTTTGCTTGTCGGCAAATATGGGTTTAGTGAAGCGCGTGGCGGAGGGCGAGCGAATCGCTTCCGTTTCTAAGCCCACAGGCTGCCTTCACAGCCACTGGGTGAGTGACCTTTGATCTGCACCCTTTTGAGCGTTAGCGATCCTCTTTAAGGTGTTTTCGACCCTATCGCGCGAGAAATCGTGCTCGTCACAAAGGAAACTGAAAAGTTCTTGCTCTTTTGCCGGCGTCCACGCTAAATTATATTCGTCAGTGACGTCAGGGTCGAGGAAAAATTGTTTGATAGGGCCATAGTCAATGCTCGCTCCAAGATTATCCAGCGCTTCTGTAATGCCAAAGCGCTTAATCATTCTCAAGGCTTTTTTTGGTCCGATCCCTTTTACTCCTTTGTTGTAATCAGTGCCGACAAGGATGCCGACCTCAATGAGCTGCTCTCGAGTAATTTCCAAAGAGGAGAGAATGTCGTCGAGCTCGAATAATTCAGGACTGATACTCACGTAAACATTCTTGCCTGGCAGTTTGCGCCGTCCAGTTATCGTCAGGTTTCTGACTAGCCGAGGCGTGCCAAAAAGCAGTGCGTCTGCGTCTTGAGATCCGGTATATGAGACGTCTCCTTTGATTGTCATATACGCCGCTTGTGCTTCTCCTTCGCTCGGAGCAAGGACTACCGGGATTCCTAGGTAACGTAGCAGGGCAACTGAGCTCTCAAGCACTTGATTATCAATTCGAGCCGACGCTTGTGCGTATTTAAAAGCGTCAACTCTTCCTTCTGCTCGAGCCTGCACCCATTCTTGCGTCGCACGCTCGCGCGTTTCCCTGCGCCTGATCACGGTGTCCTTTTTCATTTCTGGCGGTTCGCCGTCAAAAACGTAGACTGGCCTGACGCCTGCTTCTATGATGTTAGCGGTTCGATAAAACAGCCCGGAGAGGTGAGAAGTAACCCTCCCTGCACTATCCATTAAGGGCGTCCCGTCCCTCTGCCGAATGATGCTTAAGAACTGGTATATCGCATTGTACGCGTCAATGGCGACCGTGTCGATATGCTCAAGGTCTATCTTGCTCCGCGGAAGAAGATCTCCGATTGGAACCCCCATGTTATCAACTCAGAGCATTTATTGCTATGCGAAGAGCTACATTAAACCTACGCAAGGATAAACTTTGCCGGACCCGACTAGTGAAAGATGATGCATCACGTTAAGGAGCAATCTTCTCTATTTTGCGTTTATTAGTTTCCTCCTCGCACGGATCCTTTCATCGCGTTCTCAAGTTCTAAAACTGAGAGGCGCGGTGCGCGCAACTCTATATATCAGAAGCGCATACGGCCACGGTAGAAGTGGGGCCGGATTTTGCTGATTTTGTCGAACACGTTTGTAGCAGTCGGTGCTTAGGGGGTCTCTTTTCGTGAATGAGGTACTGAAGCGCATTTCGCCGTTTAGCATGATGCTCTTCATCATCGCAATCCAGTTGATCGCGCTTCTATTGGCTAACCCGTTTCAAGCATCGGACATCAAAGCGTTCAATAATCCACAATCCGTGTTCAATCCGCTCTATTATTTTCTGCTTATTTTGGTTTTCACAGCATTTTTGCTGCTCATCATCAGGCTCGGCAAACGGTGGGTGATACAAGTTATCATCGGCCTCGTAATCATCTCAACACTTTACTTCGTTTATTCGTCAGTCCTACTCAGTCTTAACAGTGGGTGGCTCATCGCGATAGCGGCAACAGCCGTGACCGCTTTTTTCCTGTTCTATTATCCAGAATGGTACGTGATCGATCTCGTTGGGATCTTAATAGGTGCTGGCGCGGCTGCAATATTTGGAATCTCTTTCGCCGTCCTACCTGCGCTGGTACTCCTAATAGCACTCGCCATCTACGACTTTATCTCAGTATACGAGACTAAACATATGGTTAGCCTCGCCGAGGGTGTCGTCGATTTAAACCTGCCGGTCTTGTTTGTTCTCCCCCGTAATAGAGGGTATTCTCACGTGAAATGGTCACGGGAAGCTTCTGAAGCGAGCGGCGAAGAAAAACTAGAGAAGCGCGAAGCGTTTTTTATGGGGCTGGGCGATGCAGTAATCCCGACCGTTTTGGTAATATCTGCAAATACGTTCTTGAATGCCCCAATGTTTGGGCTCATTAACGTTCCTGCCTTAGGCGCGGCTATTGGCACACTCGCGGGTTATGTGGGGCTGATGTTGCTAGTTCTTAAAGGAAAACCGCAAGCGGGCTTGCCGTTCTTGAACTCAGGCGCAATCGTCGGATTGCTTATAGCAAGCTATCTCGTAGGAGTCAAGCCATTCTAGCCGTCACGATGTTTCGTCGACCTGCCTTGTCCGGGGAGCGTGGTGTGCGCGAGCTAGATCAATTGAAGCTTTAAGCACCGCTGCAATTCCTTCACCAGATAGTGTTGAGATCCCGAAAGCTTCGTTAACTGGTTCTGCCGGCCCGAGGTCCATTTTATTTGCTGCGACTATGACGGGAAGGCCGACCTGAGATTTCAGCTCGCGCAGAAGGTTTAGTTGATCGGACACTTCGTATCCAGAGGTGCCCGAAGGATCAACAATGAACAACACAGCGTCTCCGAGGTTTTTGAGAGCTGAAATCGCCTGAAGTTCTATGGTGTTTCTCTTCGACACGGGGCGGTCGAGCAGTCCGGGCAAATCGACAATCTGATAACGTCGATCGCAGTATTGTATGTGTCCGACGATGATGCCCTTCGTGGTGAATGGGTAAAGTGCGATCTCGGGTTTGGCGCTAGTTACAAAAGCGACGAAACTCGACTTGCCAACATTCGGATATCCCGCAACTAATATGGTTGGCTCATCGTCTAGCGCGGGAAGCGCGTTAATCGTGTTTCTGGCGCGATTCAAAAAATCGAGATCTGGCTGGATCTCCTTCATGATGGAAGCGGTTCGTCCAAACATCTGCTTCCTAACCGCTTTTGCGTCAGATACGCGAGCCATTTTCCCGATTGCGGCCCTAGACAGCTGATGGATTTTTGTCGATGCCCATGTGACTGAAGCAAGTGATATTCTAAGCTGATCTAGTCCAACGACGATGTCGATTGTCTCCGAGTAGAACGCGCCGATCTCATCGAAGTTCGGAAATCGCCTCACGACAGCTCTAAGATTGTCCGCCAGGATGTTTGACGCTGTCAAGATCATCGTCTTCTCTGCCGTCCGCCCTGGCGATTTTCCTGCTCTTGCCCGGACACTCTTTCTGAATGCTTTGCCCAATAACTCTTCTGCAGTCGGGACAGTCGGAATATTGAACATTTCGTACTCCTAGACATCGCGAGCTAATAAAACTTATATCTCATAATTAATCATACTAATTACAGTAATGGAACTCACGTCCGTGCAAAAGGAGATCTTAAGCACTCTTATCAGCTTATATCGTCGCAAACCGCGCTCAATCAGAGGAGAAGAGATAGCCGAGATTCTTGGCCGAAATCCAGGCACAATAAGAAATCAAATGCAATCGCTAAAAGCCCTTCAGCTTGTGGAGGGTGTTCCAGGGCCCAAAGGCGGATACAAAGCCACTAGCGCCGCATACCGGGAACTGGAACTGGACACGATGGCGGAAGAAGCGCACGTTGTTTTGATTAAAAATAGCGCTGAAGTACGCGATGTTCTCATCGAGGAAATCGACTTTACGACAGTTGCACATCCAGACGTGTGCAGTGCAGCGATCAAGATAATTGGAAACATTCGGGAGTTCGACATTGGCGACACTCTTAAGCTCGGTCCGACTCCCGTGAATAATCTAACCATAAAAGGCACGGTTTGCGGCAGAAACGACGCGGAGAACAAACTCATCGTTTTGGTCTCTGAGATGATATCTCTTCCGAAAGCGCCGGTGAGTGAGTATGCCTCGAACGATTTAGTCACGATCGATATCGACGCGCCGCTTCAAGAAGTTGCCAGGACCCTTATCGAGCACAATATTCAAGGAGCTCCGGTAAAACAGGGCAAAAAACTCGTGGGCGTAGTCACGCTAGAGGATTTAGGAAGAGCCGTTGCAGTTGGAAACCGCGGCTCCGCAGGAGATATTATGAGTCGAGACTTGCTGTCAGTTGAAGACGATAGGCCCGTTTACGAGGCCATCCGTCTCCTCCAGGAACATCACGTCGGCCGACTGCTGGTAACGAACAACGGTTCTCCAACGGGAGTCATCACGCGAACCGACGTGCTGCGCGAGATTCTCAATTCTGTGATGCTTGCGTGAAGCTCACACATTTCGCGAGCCGCTTCGTTTCGTAATTTCGATAAGGGGGTGACTGTCACTCTCTAGGATTTGAATATCCGCTAGCGATTTCAGTCCCACGTTCTGGGCCGTTCGCTCCATACCCAAAAAAACGTCTCGATCCATCGTAATGATATAAGCGTCGGCCTCTTTCAGTTTTAAGCGCTTAGCTGCGACTGCCCGGTGATGGCCGTCTACCAGCAAGATCTTGTCACGCTTCTGAATAACGATTAATGGTTCAGCCAGACCCTTCTCAAGCTCATATTTTCTGCCTTCAAGCTCGTCCGCAAATATCTTTGACTGCGTTGGGACTAGGTCGACAATCCTCACTCGGCCAAAGTGCTCTTCGACTTGGACTTTGTGAATCGTTCGTAGCGTGCGCATAAGCTTCCACACCTTGTCAGGTGTGGCCCGTTCAATCTGCGATCTAATGACGTCTGTGTTTGATATTATGCCAATTACGTGGCTCTTATCATCGATTACGGGCAGCTTCTTGATGTCCGATCTAAACAACACGCGCGCAGCGTCAAACAAGTCCATGTCGCGACGAGCAACGACTAAATCGACTGACATGATATCGGCGACTTTGACCGAAGGATCACACAACAAGATGTCGAGTGATGAGACGTATCCAAGTATCTTCTGGTCTTTGACCACCGGAAACCCGTCGTGTTTTGTGTTTTTTATAAGACTTATGACGTCTATGACCGTGTCTGAGGCTGAGACGGTAACTACCTCGCGCGTCATGTAATCTTCGACTTTGAGAGAACTCATTTTCTACCCATTACTGCGGTTTACAAGTAAATTAACCTAACTGCGGACCGATAACAGGCATCGTCAGCTTCTGCGACAGTCGTTCGATAACGTTAATAAGCTTACGGAGCCATTCTATCTTTATGCCAACAGGCGCGATCGTGTACGATCCTGCATACAGAGACCACGACACAGGGGATCATATCGAATCCAAAAGCCGAATAGATGCAATTATGGGACGTATACGAGAAGATGAACAGGCAAGACGTGTTCAGATACTTAAGCCGTTTAAAGCGGCCCCCGACCAAGTCGGAACCAATCATGACGTCAAATATATCGCGCGCGTGCGCCGACTTGCTGAAGCAGGGGGCGGCTGGCTCGATTTGGATACGTATTGTTCCTCGAGAAGCTATGAAGTGTCGCTCCTCGCCGTCGGAGGGGTCATTTGTGCTGTTGATGCCGTTATGGCGGACGTGCACAACGTGATGGCGGTTGTCAGGCCTCCTGGCCATCACGCAGTTTGGAACAAAGCAATGGGATTTTGCATCTTTAACAATGTTGCCTGCGCGGCGAAGTACGCCATCGCAAGTAAAGATATCGAACGGGTCCTAATCATCGACTGGGATGTGCATCACGGCAACGGAACGCAAGCATCCTTCTACGGTGATTCGCGTGTGTTGTATATGTCGACGCACCAACGACCTTTTTTTCCAGGAACTGGCGATTTTGAGGAGGCAGGATCGGGAGAAGGCGAGGGTTTCACGGTGAATCTGCCGCTTCCTCCAAGCGTCAATAATGACGGCTTCTTCTACGCATATGACCGCCTCTTCATTCCAATTGCACAACAGTTCGAACCTCAACTCACCTTCGTGTCGGCTGGACAGGATATACACTACGCGGACCCAATCGGCGGCATGCTTGCCACCTCGAATGCATTTAGAGGATTGACTGAACGGGTGAAATCTGTGACCCCGCAGGGGCAGGTCATCGCCTGCCTGGAAGGAGGATATGATCTCCACGCCCTAGCTGATTCTACGCTCGCAATATGTGGGTCGTTATTTGATTTCCCGACGCAAGTGGAAGAAGACGACGTCAACGGCGGAATATCGAAGCACGTCAGCGATCGGGTTGAGAGGGCGATCAAGGTACAATCAAAATATTGGGAACTGTGATTCTAGTCGCAATTGTTGAGCGTCCTGTCAAAGTAACGGGCTAGAAAAAGCCGCATCCCGTCGCTATCTAGAAGCTCTTCGTCTTTGAGGATCTGAAACTCCTGTTCCATCGCTCGCAAGATTGCCTTGCTCGAGCGCACGTTCTTGAACTCGGCTGCTACGTATTCGGGCAGCGTGAGATACTTGCGTCGAAGCTCAACGACGTAGCGGCCACCGTCTATGTATGGTCCTGACAACACGAGAGGGTTGTTGGCGTATTTCTTTTTGAACTTGTTGGCGTGTCGCTTGGAGTCGACAGGCGGGCCCTCGTGTCTTTCCACGGCAGGGAGTTGCGAAACTAGCATTTCAAAGAGCAAGACGGCCTCCCCTCTCTCGTAATAAATGTCGCCTCGCAGGGCCGAAAAGCCGTGTCGCACCAGCGCGATCAGCATTCCCTTGTGAGCTCGCTCGAGCTGCGGGTAAGCGATATCGTCAACGAGATCTGGCAAGTCAAACTTCACGCCAAATACGGTTGTTTTTCGTTTCTTGACAATGGCTTGGAAGGCGCTAGCGTCGAGGGGCGGAATCTGCTGGGGAAAAAAACACTCTATGCACGGGCTTTCTAGGAAGCTCCTTGCAGAATCAATGAAAACAGAAAAACTATCTAGCGAGACTGCAGCAGCTACGTTTCGATTTGTGTCTACTGGGTCGATAACCGCCAAAGGGCTGGCGAAACTGTTGCGAGCGTCTTCACTAGTCAAGCTGATGCAGGTCCCTACTTTCCAATCCTGGACGCTTTTTAGTACATTTACAAAGGAGCCAAATTTGATAACGAGGAGCTCACAGAGGTATCCAGAGAATCCTTTGGTTCGTAACTCTGCGCCGTATATGCCCGCTCCCTTTAAGAACTGTTTTAACAGCCTGACGTCATCTTGTCTCCCGTCGAGGTGCTCGGCTATGAATTGCTGATGAAATGGGGTCCTATCGACTGCTGAGAGTATTTGGCGCGTATTCTTGATTCGGTAGTGCGGCACGACATCAATAGCGAAACCGCCGCAACGAGCTTTTACATAAGGATGCTCGGCAAAACCTATGATATAGCCTTCGACCGCAATTTCTTTTCCTATTTCCAATCCGTAGCGTTCAAGGTCTTCGCGCGAAGTGCTCGCGTCAAATCCGATGAATATGTCGATATCTTGATCGCCCTCTTCGTCGCCCGAAATCCAGGTGTCTCGTGCAGCAGAACCAATTACTTCCACGGTCGCACTCAGATTTCTGCTTGCGAGCGCGCTTTCTGCAGCGGTAATCACCTGTTGGGTAACTCGGTGCAGACGCTCACGTTCGCTTCGTGAAGGTCGTATTCGTTTTAGCACGTTCATTTGCACTCGGGTTAACTCGTTTTTCATAATTTGAATTCCTCGAGCGTATCATATATGGGGCCGTTAGGAGTCAAGGTGCTTTTTTTTAGTTGAAAAGAGGAAACGTTGAGACGCCCAACGACAAGTGTTGAGAGGGGGGCCATAAGGGTAGCCAAGTCCTTCATTTCTGAAGGAATTGCCCGTTTAACTCTTCCTATGGTGATGTGCGGATCAAATCTCTTCTCTGCTGCGCGTACTCCTGTCAGTGATTCGACGATAAGCTGGTGTAATCTTTTTAGATCTGCAGAATCGCTCAGGCCTACGTGGATAACTCTCATTTTTCTTATGTTCGGAAAGGCACCGATACCGTTGAGTGTTACACAAAACGGGTGAAATGAGACAGACCTTAATGCATCGCGGATAGTTGAGAGTTCAGGAGGCGTGATATTTCCGAGGAAGCTTAAGGTTATGTGCGTCGCAGGTGGATGGACTACTTTCACTGATGTGAACTGGTGCATCTCTAGGGTCTCACGCTGAATAGTGAGAAGTCTTTGTCGTATCTCGTTATCGGGGTCAATCGCAATAAATGCTCTAACGCTCTGCATGCAGCATCATAAATGATTTAATCCTTGACTCTAATAGTGATTCACTCAACAGAGAAAAAATGAACGCCTCGCCTATTAAAAACCCCACGACTGCTGCCAAGTTCATCGTACTTAAGCCTGCAGGCTACCCCATGAAAAGCGAATTTGAATACCCGGAGGTAAGTGAACCGAGAGTATTCGATTATTACGCAAAAGAGCAATGGTTTGGCGCTTCGGTAAAGAAGGGGGACTATTTGTTTGATCGCCGGATGTATCCAGATTTTGCTTTTGAAATCATCAACGTCGAGCCTAAGCACGCGACGATCGGAAAATCAACCGTAGTTGTCGTAGAAGATGCAGACAATAGCATCCCTCAGGTGGCTGCAGGCATCCTATTTGACGACATCGTCGGACAATACGGGGCAAAGAAGAAATGCAAGCTTATCGAAAAATACTTGAACGACCCTGAAAGCTTTGGCAGCTGGGCTCCCAAGAACATTTTGTTCTTTGGGCCGTCTGGAACTGGAAAAACAATGACGGCGAAGGCGTTATCCAGTCTGACAGATGCGCCGATACTTACCGTTAAATCGACTCAGCTGATAGGCGAGCACGTAGGTGAAGGGGCCGCGAGGATACATCTCCTTTATGCGCGAGCCAAAGATCTCGCACCGTGTATCTTGTTTTTCGACGAGCTTGACGCAATAGCGCTGGATCGAAGCTACCAAGAACTCCGGGGTGACGTCCTAGAAATAGTGAATGCCCTACTGACGGAGATGGACGGAATTGAGGATAGGTCCGGAATCTGCACCATAGGAGCTACTAACCGGTATAGTGCGCTTGACTGTTCTGTGCGAAGTAGATTTGAAGAGGAGATTGAATTCACGCTCCCTAACACAGATGAGCGACTGCAGATTCTCGTGAACTTCGCAAAAACGTTCCCAATCAAACTGCACGCAACGGTTGATCTTGCAAAAATAGCAAGCAAGACGCAGGGCTTTTCAGGCAGGGATCTAGTTGAGAAGGTTTTGAAGATTGCACTGCACCAAGCGATAATTGATGAAACTGTAGTAGGGCCGAAGCATTTCGACTACGCTCTTAGCAAGATTCGAGCAGAATCTCCTCCGAGCGTACTATTTGGCTGACATTGAGCAAGTATATTACATATATTTTGGTTGAAGTTGGTGTTCTGTGCAACTGAACCTAGATAACTTCGATAAGTCCATAGTAGTGCCGTTCTCGACTATTGATTGGCCTGGAAAAGCCTCAATGGTAGTGTTTCTCCGCGGCTGCAATTTTAGATGTTGTTACTGCCAAAACTACAAGATTTGGGGCGCCGCGCCACCAATTGATGTGGACGGGTTGCTACGTGAAATTCGGCGAAATAGAGATTATATAAGCGCACTAATCTTTTCGGGTGGCGAACCGACGATGCGTCCGAACTTACTTCAGTCGTTAGCTGAAGAGGCAAAAAAAGAAGGTCTTCTGATAGGAATCGAGACAAATGGTGCATTTCCCGAGGTCTTGGATACGCTGATCGACGCTCAGTTGCTCGACGCGCTTTTTATTGATCTCAAGGCGCCTCTCTCCGATCCACAAAAATATGCACGAATCATCGGAATAGGAAACGCGAATGCATATGTCGAGAAGATTACGAAGGCCATTAACATAGGCTGCGCAGCCTTAGCTGCTCACAAGATTCTCGAGTTTGAATTGAGAACCACGCTTTTCAAAGGGTTGCTTAGCCAAAACGAAATCACTGAAATGGTCAACCAGTTTGGGGTCCGTTATGCACTTCAGCAGGGCAGAGCTGAGATGTGCGTTCAAAGAGATCTGACCACCTTAACGCGCGACGAGATCGTTGAACTGGCAGCTCAGTGTGGGCGCCCGCTTAGAATTCGAACGCGTGAGAAAGGCGACGAGGACATATGTTGAGCTACCGTTCGAACCTCGAGGGGGCGGTTTGTTAATCATCGGGTTCGTAGGATTTCCAGGGTCGGGCAAATCCGAAGCAACAGCTGTAGCGCAGGCCCACGGGTTTGTGGTCGTCGCTATGGGCGATGCAGTACGATCTTACATGCGCGAGCGGGGAATCAAGTTGAGTGAAAAAAACGTCGGCGCAATTGCAAACGAACTGCGTGCTCGACATGGGATGGACGCAATAGCTCAAATGTGCATTCCGGCAGTCCGTGCGCCCCCATCTCATAAGGTCGTGATAGATGGTCTTAGGGGAGTCGCAGAGGTGGATGCATACAGGAGAGAATTCAATAACAATTTCAAACTGATCGCTATAGCTGCGAGCCCAGAAGTTAGATTCGAGCGGGTCAAGAGCAGAAGCCGCCCTGATGACGCACTCAGTTTTCAAGGCTTTGAGGAAAAAGACGAACGCGAGTTAGCTTGGGGGCTCGAAGAAGCATTAAGCACGGCTGACTGCCACATATCGAATGAAGGGAGCCTTGACGAGCTTAAGTTTTCTGTATCTAAGGTGATTGAACGACTCTCGTCGCTTGTCCCAGCGACTGGTATCGAGATAAGCGTGCGAACGCCAATCCACGAAACAGAGGTTCAAGATAAAGTCGAACGTGCCATCCGGAACATATTTCCAGACGCAGCCTTGGAGCGCTCAAACAACTTAATAAGTGGGACCAGTCACACGCTGGAGACATTTGCGAACCTTCTGCGAGCACAGCGAATTCGATCCGCGGCAAACGTAGAGCTCATGAAACGAGTGTCATCCAACTCTTTTGAGTTCACGTTAAATAAGCAAGCGGCGCTAGTCGGAAAGGTAAACTTTTGGCGGGATCCGCTTGGCCCGATCTTCGTGCGCGTCGTCGCGCCTTCGCCTGACAAGGTGATAGAAGCGATCACAGACGAGCGCAATAAATGAAGATCTATTTTTCGTCCGCCCACGTCGATCTTGAGCAGCTCGAAGATCTTAAGGATATCGGCTTCCAAGGCTGGGAAGTAATCGCGGAGGGGCCGCAGAAGCTGGATGACGACATGATCTCTTTGATTGATCACCTCAGGTCCTCGTATGACCTTGAGATTAGCGTTCACGCTCCATTTTCTGACTTGAACATCGCGAGCCTCAATGAGCCTATTTGGGGTGAAACTCTTAGGCAGATCAAGGCGGCGATAGAGGCGGTGGCAAGCTATGCACGTGTTTTTGTAATCCACCCCGGTTATGTATCGCCCCTCGCGGCGTTCTGCCCGGATAAGGCGTTGCGCAAGAACAAAGAGGCACTGTTCCAGCTCACGCGTTGTGCGAGAGAGCATGGCGTCACTGTGACCATCGAAAACATGGTCAATGTGGAATTTCTGCTCGGTCGGTTTCCCGATGAAATAGCAGACATGCGCGTTGATGGTCTAGGCTTCACTTTTGACGTTGGCCACGCAAACACAGCTGACGCAATAGACTCCTTCTTACGAATGTCTGTAGACCACGTTCATCTGCACGACAACAACGGCCAAACCGATGAGCACTTAGTCCTCGGCTTAGGAAACATCAACTGGAGCCACGTAATGCGCGGACTGAGGCGGTATAAGGGTGTTTTCGTTTTGGAATCAAGGACACTCGATGAAGGCGTTCGAAGCTTGACGTATTTACAACGCATTACCCTTTGAGGTGTTCGCCAATTGCATCGAGTCGTCTCTTAGTCGAGCCGATCTCTGTACGGCACCTCTATTTCAAGCAGATCATCCGCGACAAATGTGTTGTGGAAGATGAGTCGCGCTTCTTCCAGCAACGGCGACGCATTTGCGTACCGAGAGCTTATGTGAGTTAGAATTAGCTTAACCACGCCCGCTTTGCGTGCTATGTAAGCTGCTTCGGATGCCGTCGAATGGCCGACAGCTTTTGCGTATCCGGCTAGGTCTCCAGCTAGCGTTGCTTCGTGAATAAGTAAGTCGGCGTTTCTTGCAGCTTGCACAACCTCATCAGAAGGACGCGTATCTCCTGCATAGACGATTTTCCTGCCTGGACGCTTTGGTCCAATCACTTGTTCTGGCATTACGACGCGATCTCCGATAGCCACTGATTCGCCGTTTTGGAGGGTTTGGTACAATGGTCCGGGCTTCAGTCCAAGCTCTTCTGCTTTTCTTCTGTCAAACTTGCCAGGCCGTTCGTGCTCTTCAAAAACATAACCGCATGCGCCTATCCCGTGATCCACAGCGAAAACTCGCACGGAGAACGAGCCTAGTTCTATCATATCTCCTGGCGAGACTTCCACAAAATCTACCTGAAACTGGGGATTAATAAGTGCAAAAAAGTTTGGAACACCCGCCCACCGAGGTCCATATACGTTTAGCTTGTCGTTCCGGTTCAGAAAGGACATAGTGTGAATCAGTCCTGGCAAGCCGAGGAAATGGTCAGCGTGCCAGTGACTTATAAATACAGAGGACAGGTTGATTCCGGTACGGCAACGCATCATCTGGCGTTGCGTCCCTTCGCCACAGTCAAAGAGGATGGCGTCGCCATCGCGTTTTATCAGTATGGAAGGAAGACTTCTAGCGACCGTTGGCATTGAGCCGCTCGTACCGAGAAAGAGTACCTTCAGCATAGTGCGGTAGTTAACAACTAGTCTGTAATCGAAGTTTTGCTCTAGTCAGAGAAATTTACGTCTTTGCTTCTAATTCGGTCGACGTGATGACGTGAGTTTTTTATGGCTACATTCGCTACGACATTACTTTTCTAACATATTTTCTGACCAAAGGTTCGGGCACGGTGATGTTTCCTTGCATTCCGTTAATGGCGATCCACGTATTGATTGCCGTACAGACCTGCAGTGCTTGGTTCTTGTTTTTGACGTTTGCAATCATTATCCTAGCGATGCTTGTCAGATTTGTAATGGTCAGGTCGTGCGATACTTCTATCATCCGCAACTGCGATGCGATCTGTTCCTGCAAATCATCTCCGGAATCACTTTCTTTTACGTTTGGCGACATAGCTTGGCTCCGAGTTCAACAATAAAATGCAGCCAATACTTTAAGCTTTCCGAAGAAAGGCTTCGATGTTAAAAATAGCTATGAAACGCCTGATATCCTCCTGTGCGGCTCCACCTGTGGAGGACAAGCTGTTTATATCAAAACGCGTGACCATTCCCCATGGATTCGACGCAATCTGAGGAACAGCTGACCCCTGAAGAGTGGAAGAAGAAGATGGAAAGAAAGAGAAAAAAACAAAAAGAGATCCTACCAAATGAGTCAGAAATCTACGAAATGAACAGCAAATAACGAACGATACTCTAGGGTCCAGGTGTTCTAACTCGTAATTCGGTTCAGGAATAATGTTTCGCGAAGTTCGTCAGGTATTGATATGAATCTTCTTTCGTTTGAATAACTACTTCGTAACTCGCGTTGAAGTTGCTTGTCCGCAATCTACTCAGCTTTTGTTTCAGTAGCATTTAGGTCCAAAAAGATAGATCTGAGAGCCGATTCAGCGCGCGTCCTGTGTTTCGCGTCTGCTTGTTTCGCAGCCTGTAGATCTCAGTGCCTTTCCGCCCGGCTGCAGCGTAGCATATGTGACGAAGACGCGCTCGCGGAGATCAAATATTAAGCCTTGATTGCGCTTCATTCTTTTCGTCAAAGTCTTGCGCTATCTAAAACGCGTTTAGCGTGCAATTTTATTGGTGCATTTTATAAAAAACTTGGAGAAGTCAAGTAGGTAGCCTCAAGCGCCTTTTCCGTGCTCAGCCTCCTATGCTCAGAAAGAGCACTTTTTTGGCACATGACGTTAGAGATTAATGGTGTGAGAGAGCTCGACTACGTCTGTGAGGTCGGCAAGAACCCCTTGTTGGCTTACACCATGCTGCATACTATTGACAAGTTCCAACGTAAGCCGTGTGTCCCGCCCCAGATACTAGCGAAGTTGGAAGGTGTAGCGCCAAAACACGAGGAGGCGCCTTACGCACTGACGCCATCACGATTTTACAGAATTCTGTTCCAAATTCATAAAGATTGCGAAAAAAGAGGGCTTGAACTGCGGCTCCCCTATTACTGGTACAAGACGGGCCCTGTCGTATACGGGCGGGGTGCCCCCCGAATCTTTGATGTGACGCGCGTAAAAAAAACCCAGCAAGTCACAGCTTCATTTGACCAATGGAAGGATACGATATTGATATTCGACGGTTACGAGTCGTCTTTCAGCGATGCCATCTTGCTTACTTTAAACGTTGATATCCTAGCGCGATACACAAAACTTGACATTATTTATGAGTACTCGCCGAGCCAAATGCACAAGGTTCTGGTCACGATACTTAATCAAGTGCAGAACATGGCAAAAAAGGAGGTCGCAGATGAAGCAGACCTAGACAGTCTCTTTAAGTTGCTGGCTCGTGTCGTCGGTGAGGACTTTGACGATAGATACAGCGAACTATACGCTCCCTTTGAGCGTGCAGTCGATATGATTCAAACAAAATTGGCGCCCAGGCCTAACATCGGATACGTTCGTCGTATCGCTGAAGACGCGTGGAACGTTTTTGCGTTAGGCCTAAGAGCGAAAGAAAACGCAAACGTAGATCAGAAAGAGGTAAAAAAATGGAAAAACAAGTACAGACAAGCGCTGTCAACTTTTGAACTGCAACTTTCTAGTGCGTGCTAAGCCTCACCCATGTTCTCTTTTTTTGCCAGCGTGGACTCGTGATCCAGCCCAGCCGCTTGCTGCCACGCCGTGACAAGTGAGCAGATTTTGTGTTGCATCGGAAACGGCTACTTCTCTTGGGATTTGGATGACACGAGGTTCGGAAGCCTATAGTTTTGGGAGGCCCAATAGCGTGCTCAAAGCGCTTTTCAGGCATTCTAGCAGGCCCTCAGGTCTTAATAAGTGCAAAATGGGTGTCATCTTTTTATAGTTGAAAAATGTCATTTTACTCGGTGCATGCATGAACGGCAAAGAAGAAAAGAAAGAGGAGTACTACAAAGGTAAAGAAGTCAAGGGCAAGACGGAAAAGAAGAAGGAGTACTATAAAGGCGAGGAAGTGAAAGGCGAGAAGTAATCTTGCGAGGTGTAAGAACACATGCCCGTCGCTTGAATTGTTAGTTTCGTTCAAACGTCAAGAAACGAGGTATGGCTGGCTGGTAGTTGACTGGGTCAAAGAACTCCAGTTTATGGGGCTCTATCGGGACGCAGATTCTTGATATCATCCCGTGCAGAGAGTAAGGAAGTCGTATTAGTTTGATGTTTCCGGCAGTGACCCATTCGTCAATTGGGAACCTTCGTGCATACGCGTTCGCTAATGAATTTCGTTCTGCACGCGTTAAGTACGTAGCATCGCGGTCTAGCACGTGGATGTGAAAGCCGCGTCCCGAATAGACAATGCGCAGTTTGGAATACGTTTGTTTAAGCTCGCGATACATCAACGCTGTTTGCTTTCTCAAGATCTTGAACTCTATCAAACATAGCATGCGGCCCTGATGTGCCTTCATCTTCTGATTCAGGTCGCCGTGGATCGGACAATACACGTTTTCGGGGTCCAAATCGAATACAAGTTCTTGTCCGACATGATGCTTGCAGGGAAGACACTTGTCGACCTCGTAGCAGTCTGGGCAGCCTCTGCATATGTCAAGATCTTCATAGTGATTCGTGTCATAGTAGACCCCTTCGGGAAGATATTTCAAGAGGTACTCTCGCATACCTCGAAGGTTGCAGTAATCATCAATCACGACCACGTCGTCTCTAATGTCCTCAAATTGTTTGAGGTAGATTTGGGTATACTTGCCAACCAAGAATGAGATTACTGTGTTTTTTCGGAAAGGCTGCCAACGACTTAGCGCTTCCGCATTGAACTCGTTGCAGTAGAATTGGGCTCTTTCGGCCAGTGTGGAGTATCGCATGCCTCTTGGCATTTTGTACTTGTGCTTCTTCACGTGGTTAGGCTCCGTTAGAACAACTAGTACACGGATCAATGCTGCCGCGCTAGGCCTTAGCGAGACACATCTAAAAAACGGTTGCGCAGCGCCCCTGCGACTATGCAAAAAAAAAGTGATCGGCGTTCTTACTGGAGTTTGAGCGGCCCCCCCTCTTTGAGCGATTTCATGATAATATCTATTTGAATTATCTCAAGCGGGAGATCAGCTATCTGGGTGTTGATCACACTTTTGAGCTGAGAGTAGTCGTTAGCCGCAACAGTGAACCGCAAATTATGGTCGCCGCTGACGTGGTCTATTTGAAAAACATTCTCGAATTCTGCTAGTTTTTTCGACAAAGAGTCGAGCTCTTCCAAATGGGCCTTTGCAAAGAGGCGGGCACAACAATGCAATCCTACTTTTCCTCGGTCAACAATTGCTGAATATCCCTTTATTACGCCTTCATCTTCCATTATAGATATCCTGTCGCGTACGGTTGATTCTGACCTGTTTATCGCTTTGGCGATGTCTTTGTACGTCATCCTTCCATCTTGCTGCAAGAGATACAGTATTTTTTTATTCATTTCATCTATGCGCATTAAGGACACCTCTGCGAAGAACAAAGTGAACTCTCAAAGAGTTGATAAATACCTATGTAGTGAAATTTTTTTGTTACGCTATCCCAGGACGAAAACATCTGCACAATAACAAATTGTTGGGGCTAAGACGTGCGCGCCGCACATCGCTTTGCCGTGTCTGTCGGGCGAGAAACTTAGGTGGCCTTCACCAGGGGAATTTCAAGAAGAAAAACGCCAAAAAACGTATGTAGTGACAGAGTTTAATATGGCAAGCATGTCTGAATTCAGCGCTTCGAAAGCAGAGGCCCTTCACGACGAAGTAGTTAGAGAAGCAGGCACGAGCATATTTAAAAAATACAAAGTTGTCATGAACATAATGGGGAAAAACGTTGCTAGCATCGAAAATGTGTACCCAGACCTCCTCGCCTACGACGTCTATAGTGTCAAACCATTTCTAGCAAGCGATACACCGACACTAATTTCGGAAGTAGAGGTCGGGGAAGAGATAACGGACGAGCTCGTTGCGAAATGGCTTCAGCTGAAGGGCTTAGACGTTGACCGAATCGTTTTGATCTTGCCGGAAAAAACGAGAAGCAGCGCGGAAGATGCGCTTACGAAACTTGGCCCAAAATTCGAACTTCACTTCTTTGACAAGGATTTACGTATTAGTTAGCGTGAGCGGAACCAATTCGAAGGCGCTGTGTCGGGGCCTACTTTGGACTCAATTCTTTCGCATTTGGTGGCCTTTCATTGAGATTGTTATAAATATGTGAGCGCAATATTGTGAGCGTGTGGGGTCGTAGTAGAGGGCATTATGTTGATGGGTAAAGTGCGTTATCGCTGTGACAAAGATTCTACAATTATAGTAATACCTGCAAAATGCATAGAGACGTTTTGCATAGGAAGCGCATTTCCACTAAACAAATCATCCGGGAGCGTCTCTACGAGCATCAAAGAAGAGACGATAAGGCTGGTCGAAACTACAGGAGCGGTAGAAGCAACGCGTAGAGGCGTTGTCGGAACCTATACCAGAGATGAGGACAACATAGAAGTCTTTTTGCCCATTCGTGTGTGCGAGACTGTTTTTAAGACAGAGAGTTACGAGGGAGAACTAAGAATCGAGGTCGTCGACGATGCGGTTCTCGTTACCCCGGTATGAGCGTCAACTAGTGAACTTGTATGCATATACTTCGGTTCTCGCCACTTCCGCTAACGAAATTGAAAAATTGCGCGGTATATAGATTTGAAATGGCGCCGTCTTTTCTGGAGCCAACTCTCCTTGCGGCTTGCCCACGAAAACGCCGAGGACATTTCCGTCTTTTCTATAGAGTGCGACCGCTACAACCGAAGAGTTGACGTTCTCCGTGCCCCCGTTGTAAACCTCTCCGCTCACGCTGATCGTCCTGTTGAAGAAAGTGGTTTTGTCGTTCACGATCGCCAGCGGATACGGGTTTTCGTTTGAGAGCTTATAGTCGGGCAGCAGTATCCTGTAGCTTAAATTATATTTTTTGGCTGGTTGCGTACTAGTTTGAGTTTTTGAATTGTTTGAGGTGACATTTCGCGTAGAGGCCGCTGTTTTAAAGTTCGCTGATGTAACTTGTGTTTGATTTGGGGCGGTGGTGCTAGCACCGCCAAATGCCACTGGCAACATTTTGATCATAAACGGTGTGGTCTCTCCAGGGAGGAGGGTTGAATTGACTCCTGTTTCCGGACCTGCGTAGCCTCGCTCGTACGTTGTGTTGTTCGCGTATCCCTCAGCTTGAAGGCTAACGTCCACGAGGTTCTGTGTTCCCACGTTTTTGATGATACCTGTGAGATACGACGTGCCGTTGTAAGTGTAATAATAGGTATGCGTGATGTTGACCGCGTTGACTGTAGAGTGAGTCGTTTCATTGTTGGGTTGCTCGGTCAGACATCCGGCGAAGCTAACCGCTAATAAGACGAGAATCAAGAGTGCGCAAGAGCGTGTCACGGTTGGAGGCGCCATTGTAGTCTTATTGATTCGCGGAACGGTGTTATCTAGTCTACGATCTTGCTAATTGATAACTCTAAAATATCTTCTGCTCCGTGCTGCTTCAGCTTCGGAATCAGCTCGTTGATTTGTCCTTTCGCTACCACTGATTCCACGGCGTAGTAGTCTGCGCTATATAATTTGGCGACGCTGGGGGCCTTCATCGTGGGCAAGATCCTAATGATTTCTTCGAGCTTGTTTTCAGGGACGTTCATCTTAATCAAAACCCTGTTCTGGGCGTCGATGGCACCTAGAATGAGCGTCTTTATGTCATCAATGGAGCGCCGCTTTGCCTCGTAGCTTGCTTCGTTGGCAATGAGCACAGTTGATGATTCAAGAATAACGTCGATCACCTTGAGACCACTCCTCCGAAGGGTCTCGCCGGTCTCGGTTAACTCTACTATACCATCCATGATATCGGGGACTTTAGCTTCTGTGGCGCCGTACGACAAGAATATGTCAACGGAAATTCCCTTCTGCTCGAAATATTGCTTTGCTAGACGTGGATATTCTGTCGAAATCCTACTGCCTTGCCTCAAATCAAACGGAGAATTTGCCGTCGATTGTTCGTGGACTGCGAGCACGATCTTGACCTTTTCGGACGCGGTTTTGCTGTATGGCAGCTCCGCGATGATACGTACGTCACTGCCGGTCTCGCGTACCCAATCCAATCCAGTTATGCCGAGATCAAAATAGGCTGCCGCAACATATTGAGGGATCTCTTGAGGCCTCAGTACTTTTACGCTACTTATTCTGAAATCTTTAATCTTCGGATTGTAGTCCCTCGGGCTTTTTCGAATAACTTCTAGGTCTGCCAGCTTCAAGAACTTGATCGTTTGTTCCTCCAGGCTGCCTTTGGGTATTACAAACTTAATTTCATCACTCATTTGAATTAACTATGAATCTTTGGTATTTAAAATTCATTGGGTATCCTCGCAACCTATGCCGCTGTTTGGGTTTAGCTAGGGCCTCGCTGGTGATTCGACGCTAAGGAAAGTGCTTTGCGGACTCGGTGGCTTTTTGGTTGAGGGTGGCAACTCACACTTCAGCAGTGTGCACAATGAGGCAAATGGGCCGTTCTGGCTCTTTGCACGTTTTAGGTGCCCGGTTTCTCGCGCAATCGAGAAGAACATTTTTAAAGGCTGAATGTGGTGGTAAGTACACAGACTTGCTAGGCTACAATCATGTTGTTGCGCAGAGCCAAGTCGGCGAAAGAGAAACCACCAGTAAAGTACCACATTTCTGACGACGATTACTATTGGCTCGCCTCGCGCTTTTGTCAGAATATGATGGCATTCGTTCTTGCGGCTACCAGGTTTGATGAGGATAAATCCGCTTACTTCGAGCACTTTTTCATTGATTTCCTCGACAGGCGAGGTATAAGTTACTCGATCGTTAACGTCGATGAAACGAACAAGCAGCTGTGCATCATTAAGCCGTGGGAAAAACACATTACAAAATAGGAGCGCCGAGGAAGGGATTTGAACCCCTGCGAGGCGAAAGCCTCACCAGCTCTCATTGAACCTAAGAGGAACGCTCAAGGCTGGCGCCGTAGTCCACTTGGCTACCTCGGCCGTCAACTCGTTCATCACAAGCTTTGGCTTGCGCGTTTTTCAAGCAAAATCATCCTGAATGGGCGAGACCGTCAGCCTTCCAGTACTATTTCGATGTTGATATCTTTCGGGACTTGTATTCTCATGAGCTGCCGAAGCGCCCGCTCATCAGCATCAAGATCGATAAGTCGTTTGTGGACGCGCATTTCCCAGTGCTCCCACGTGGCAGTCCCTTCGCCGTCGGGACTTTTTCGCGTCGGTACTCTAAGCCTTTTCGTGGGAAGAGGGACTGGCCCGGACAGGTTGACTCCTGTCCTGTCGGCTATGCTCTTAACTTGTTCACAAACGTGATCAAGCATTTCCGGGCTCGTTCCCGAAAGCCTTATTCTTGCTTTTTGCATTCAATCACGTGACGTTACCGGGGGACTATGTCGATGCACATGCCCGCTGCGATAGTTTGTCCCATGTCCCGAATGGCAAAGCGACCCAATTGCGGTATCTCTTTTACTTTCTCTATTACCAAGGGCTTTGTCGGCCGGACTTGGATGATGGCTGCATCCCCTGTTTTGATGAAGTCTGGGTTGGCCTCTTTTACTTGACCGGTTCTGGGATCAAGCTTTGCCTTGATTTCCGTGAAGGTGCATGCCACCTGCGCTGTGTGCGCATGGAACACGGGCGTGTAGCCCGCAGTTATCGCACTTGGATGCTGCAAAACGACGATCTGGGCCGTAAATTCCTTTGCGACACTTGGTGGCGTGTCTTGATGACCGGTAACATCGCCGCGCTTAATATCCTTCTTAGCAACGCCACGGACGTTGAAACCAACGTTATCACCTGGAACGGCCTCTGGAATTTCTTCGTGATGCATTTCTATTGATTTGATTTCCCCTCGGATATTTGCGGGCTCGAATATTACCTTGTCTCCCCGCTTCATTATGCCCGTTTCGACTCTGCCAACCGGCACCGTTCCGATACCTGAAATCGTGTATACGTCCTGTATGGGTAATCTGAGAGGCAACTTCACTGGTTTTTCAGGAACTTTGAACTTGTTGATCTCCTGTAACAGTGTCTCACCGCTGTACCACGACATGTTGTCACTAAGTTTGGTTACGTTATCACCTTTAAACGCCGAAACTGGGACATATTGAACGTCCTCTTCTTTGTACCCGACTGTTTTCAGTAGCTTTCCTACTTCGTCTTTGACCTCATTGAACCGCTTCTCGCTATAATTTGAAGCATCCATCTTGTTGATCGCTACGATTAGCTGATTGATTCCGAGCGTCCGTGCGAGAAAGACGTGCTCTTTTGTTTGAGCCATTACACTGTCAGGCGCTGCAACCACCAATATTGCAGCATCAGCCTGCGATGCTCCGGTGATCATATTCTTTACGAAGTCGCGGTGACCTGGACAGTCGACGATAGTGAAGTAGTAGTTTTCCGTATCGAATCGTTGGTGTGCTATGTCGATCGTGACGCCGCGTTCGCGTTCTTCCTTTAGTGAGTCCATTACCCAGGCAAACTCAAAGGATCCTTTGCCCTTTGCCTCTGCTTCTTTCTTGTATGACTCAATTATGTGCGCACCTACATTGCCAGTCTCGAACAACAGCCTTCCAACTAACGTGCTCTTGCCGTGGTCAACGTGACCTATCATTGCTAAATTCAAATGGGGCTTTACAGCCATTTTTGTTCTTTCCTCCTTTCAGCCTATGAAGTCGTGTGGTTTTGGCAGCTCGGCTTTTAGGCCTTTTCTCTGCCTTATCTGTTTTACTATCTCTGGTTGTAAGCTTTGCGTCAACACCTCAAATCCTAGGAATTCCGTGCTCCATATCGCGCGTCCTTCTGTCGCGGATCGTAAATCTCCGGCAAAACCGAACATTTCGGCGACTGGGGTTTTACCAACTACAACTACTGTGTCGCCTTCGGAGTCGATATCCAGTATTTGACCGCGCCTTCCTTGTATTTGTTGCGTCGCGCTTCCCATTAGGCTTTGGGGGACGCTGATAAAAACCTTCTGCATCGGTTCAAGTACCACGTCCTTGGCCATCAAGATGGCCGCGAATATCGCCTGTCTAACGGCAGGTATGACTTGCGCAGGACCTCGATGGACTGCGTCTTCGTGTAGGGTGACATCGACCAGTTTCACTTTTATGCCTTCGCAGGGTTCTCTTGTTAATGGCCCGGTCTTCATTGCTTCCTGGAATCCTTCTATGATCAGTTCCATCGTTTCACGCAGATATTGGATGCCTTTGGTCAGGTCTAGGAGAAGGTTTGATTCGAAGACAGCGGCGATGTTTCGCGCTTCATCTTTTTCGAGGCCAGCTTCCATTAAGATCGCTCGCCGTTCAGTTTCCGGGGCGTTCATGTTGATGGCGCCCTCCTTTAGTAAAACAATCACATCGCGCGGTAACGCTTCCACTTCGAAGTAGAACCGGTTATGGCGGTTCGGAGACTTGCCCTCGACGGGTCCTGCACGGCCTTGAACTGTCTCTCTATACACCACAATCGGTTCTGACGTGGTGATTTGCACGTTTTTATCTCTCTCGATTTTGTGGGCAATTATCTCGAGGTGCAGTTCGCCCATGCCAGATATCAAGTGTTCTCCAGTCTCTTCATTGATCGTCACCCGCAGCGTCGGATCCTCCTTAGAGACTTGTCGCAGGACTTCAACGAGCTTAGGCAGGTCTTTCATGTTCTTGGCTTCGACCGCAACAGTAACTACTGGCTCACTTGCGTGTTTAATGCTTTCAAAAGGAGCGACTCCTTTTAGAGAAGAAACGGTCGAGCCCACTATCGCGTCTCGCAGTCCGGTGACGGCCGCGATGTTACCTGCCGGAATTCGCTCAACTTCGATCCGCTCTGCGCCCATAAATATGCCTACCTGTTGAATTCGATTTTTGTTTGGCATGCCTGAAATTGAAAGCTCTTGTCCGCGTTCTAGCGACCCCGAGAAAAGTCGTCCTGTCGCAACTTCGCCTGCGTGAGGGTCGATAGATATGTCGGTAACCATAAGCTCTACGGGACCGTGTTGGTCGCAACTCAGCATCGCTTTGCCCTCATCCGAGTTCTTGTCTCCGTGCCATATCACAGGAACGCGTTGCTTTTGCGCTTGCAGCGGATTCGGGAGGTGCGTGATAACCATATTTAGCACTATTTCATGAAGCGGGCTGCGGTCTGCAAGATCTTTTTGCTTGTTATTTGCACAGTATTCATATACATCTTTGAATGTGATCTTCGTTTTTTCCATTTGAGGGACGCTTAAGGCCCAGTTGTACAGCGCGGATCCGAACGCAACAGAACCATCATCGACCTTAACTTTCCAGCCCTCATTGAACTTCTTCTCGCTCATCCCCTTGATCAGCTTGTTAACGTGATTGATTAAATTGACGAACTTGCCCATCATAGCCTGTGGATCTAATTTGAGCTCGTTAACAAGTCTGTCGACTTTGTTAATGAAGAGAATTGGTTTGACATTTTCCTTGAGCGCTTGTCGCAAGACTGTTTCTGTTTGAGGCATCGTCCCTTCAACGGCATCGACTACGACGACTGCTCCGTCAACCGCTCGCATGGCCCGTGTGACGTCTCCCCCGAAATCGACGTGCCCCGGCGTATCGATGAGGTTGATTAAGTACTCATTGCCAAGAAACTCGTGAACCATCGATACGTTCGCTGAGTTGATTGTGATACCTCTTGCTTGTTCTTCTTCGTCAAAGTCCATGAATAGTTGTGTGCCAGCCAGCTCCTTTGAAATCATGCCTGCTCCGGCGAGCAGATTGTCAGAAAGCGTAGTCTTGCCGTGATCTATATGCGCTACAATCCCTATGTTGCGTATATTTTCTGGTCGGTCCATGAGCGTCGTGACACGCTCAACCATTTTTTGCCTGCTTACCATGTGCTTCGCCGAAAATACTGCGTTATCGCGCTGCCTTAGCCACTCGTTCTTTTTCTTCTTTCTTGCTTATCGAGAAGCTACGGACGTCATTCTTTGCGGCAGCTATAATCTCTGAGGCAAGGCAATCGTCAAAAGTGCGTTTACTTTTAAATGCAGTCTTTTTTGCGCCTTGCGCGATGTACATTAGCGCTAAATCGACACGCCGCTGAGACGCAGTGTCGACAGCTTTTGGGACCGATATACCGCCGTATTTCAACCGTACTGTCTCTTCCCGAGGTCCTGCGTTTTCGACGGCTTGAATGAGCAACTTCACCGGGTTTTCCTTTGTGCGCTTGTTTATTGTTTCGAATGACTTTTTTATAGTGCCATACGCCTTGATTTTCTTTCCCGTGTTACCTTCTCCGCGCATGAGTTTGTTGGTTAGCCGCTCGACGATAGATAAGTTTGACTTGTTGAATTGCTGGCGCGCGTGTCTTCCGCCGGTGAGAATTGCTGGTGATTCAAAGTGAACGTAGCGCCTTACACCCGGGTCTTCAACGTGAATGTCGGCAATCTCCCACTTGCCGAAGAGTAAGCTATTGTTATCTGTTGGCATGTTCTCTACCTTACTGGTTTTTCTTTTCTGCCGCGGACCATTTCTTCAAGAGAAACGTTATTCACCTTTATAACCTTGAACCGCACGCCTGGGATATCTCCCATTGAGCCACCCATTCTGCCGCCAATCCCTTCCACGGTTACCTCGTCGTGCTCGTCGATGAAGTTCACAGCTGCTACCCCGGGACAGAAGGCGGTTACCTGTCGTCCGTTTTTGATCAGTTGGATTCTGACGCACTTGCGTATAGCTGAATTTGGCTGCTTTGCTTCTACGCCTACTTTTTCAAGCACTATTCCTCGTGCTTGCGGTGCGCCTTCTAACGGGTCCGCTTTTTCGTCCAGATGGAGTACGCGACGGCTGAAGTTTTTGTCGCTCCATCGAAACGCTTTATGGTCCTTTTTCAGTTTACGTGCCGAATATATGCCCCTTCCCATGATGACTCCTCGTTTGAAGGATATTACTGAATAATCACGTCTTCTAGGCCGTAGTGCCTTTGCGCAAGCACTTTTGCTTTTTGAATGTTTCTGCCGTTTTTTCCAATCGCTATTCCACGATCCTTGGACATGACTTCAACGTAGGCAAGTTTCCTGTTCTCTTTTACAACGACTTGTACTCTCTTAACGAAAACTGGTTGAAGTGCATTGGCAACAAACTCGTCGACTTCATCGGAGTACTCGACTATTTCGATGTGCTTCCCGATTGATTTTTTCACTCTGTTTATGTTGTTGCCATTCTTGCCGATCGCAAGGCCCATATCTCCTTTCTTGACGACGAATATCACGCGATCGTTCTCGTCGTCGACATAGCAATCACGGGCGATTGCTCCGGTTAAACTCTCAAACAAGGCTATGTAGCGTATCCCTTCTGTTGTGAGCTTAACTTCTGTCATTATTTATCTCCTTTTCCCTTAGAGACATAATGTCTGAAGATCCTGGATCTACGATCGAAAGGGCGGATATCGTGAACGGCTTTCCACAAACTGATCCTAATTCTACGCTGTTGACCTCGAGACTCGCCGTAGACACACTGCTTGATAATATTATATCGCGAAACCTTTGCGGACAGTTAGAGGCCAGGATAACCAACTGGGCGTCGCCTTTCTTGATTGATTTAAGAGTATTTTTTGCGCCTACCGAGACCGTTCCGTCTCTGATTGCCGTTCTTAAGGATTTAGCGATATCTAGCTCCATTTTTGCCTCAGAATTTATACTTTGCTCGTTCTTGCGACTAACCGAACGTCGCCAGTTCCGAGTCGAATAGGTTGGCCCACAATCACGTTCTCGGTGACGCCTTCAAGCTCGTCTATCTCGCCGCGGACGGCGGCATCGAGCAAGTGATTTACGGTGACTTCAAAAGCAGCTCGCGACAGCACACTCGTTTTTTCTCCTGCAATACCGTGCCGCCCAATCTGTTTCACTTCGCCATCAATTGTCATCATATCTGCCACAAGCATTATATGCCTAACATCAACTGTCAGTCCTTGCTCACGCAACGTGCTCATTGCCTCGTCAATGATGGAGTTCCGGGCTGCTTCGATACCGAAAACCTCAGCCATCTCGTTGATGTTATTTGTCTTCGTTCGGGTCGCGTCAATGTGTGCTAGCGGTATGACCTTTTTCAAAGACGAACCCTCTGTGTAGAGAACGTACTCCTCGCGTTCTTTTCGTACGACGACCCGCTTAATATCGTCGATGCCTTTAATGACCATTGTCCTGACTTTTTCTACGATTTGAAGCAAGGCCCTGTAGCGCTTGACTGAAGGGCTCAATACTACGTTAGATCCATCTACGCGAACATCGACATCCTGAAGCGCCTGAAGTTTAGTCACAACGTCGTCCAAATCGACCCGCCGCTGTTGCAGAACCCGGTCATCAAATTCTAAATAGATCTGCATCTCATCCGTATCAGTAAGGATATCTGCAATGTCGCTTACTCGCGTCGCTTCAATCTCCCAGCCAAGTTCCAAGGCTTTGTCTCTGTCATTCGCGTTCTCGGCATCGAGATATATAGTCATCATCGGTGTATCAGGTACTTTTCGGGCGTCGACTATTTCTATGAGCCTCGGAAGTCCAAGCGTAACATTGATGTCAGCTACCCCTGCGTAGTGAAAAGTCCTCATTGTCATTTGCGTTCCGGGTTCTCCGATTGACTGGGCTGCGATCGTTCCAACGGCCTCGCACGGTTCCACTTTCGATCTTGCGTACACGTCTTGCGTCGTCTGAAGTATCTCAGTGATTTCGTTTTCGGACAGCTGCAAGCTATTTAATTCTGCAAATAGATCGTTCTTTACGTTTAAAGGCAACTTAAGTCCACTTACTGCTTCTTGAAGATCCATGGAACTCACCCGCTTCTGTGTTTTTCAATGACGCTCTGTACGATTTTCTGCACGTTGACAGACTTACCATAGTCACTTTTGGTAGGGTCAATGCCGTCTTCCCCGTAAACGAACTGAACGACTTTCTCTCCGGATCGCACTGTCCCGTCATATTGCACTTCCAAGTCTTGGAGCGCGTTTATGAGCCGTCTTTGGAGGTATCCAGACTGAGACGTCCTAACAGCCGTGTCGACAAGCCCCTCTCTTCCTCCAATAGCGTGAAAGAAGAACTCTGTCGGCGTCAGGCCCTTCTTGTAGCTCGACCTGACGAAGCCGCGCGCATCAGCGCCAAGATCGCCTTTTCTAAAATGAGGCAGCGTCCTATCGTAGTATCCTCGGCTGATCCGCTCACCTCTCACTGACTGTTGGCCTACGCTGCCGGCCATCTGCGTAAGGTTCAACATTGACCCGCGCGCTCCGGAAACAGCCATCACGACAGCCGAATTGTCAAGTGCTAGCTCGCCTGCAAATCCGAGGTTCTTCCCCGCAATTTCTCCTGCCTTATCTCTTGCGCGACCGAGTTCTTGCATTATTTTCATCTCTAGAGTTTCGTTGAGCGTCCGACCAGGCATGGATTCAAGCTCTCCGAATTCATAAGCATTTATTAGCGCCTCGACGCGCTCTTCCGCTTTTTCTATGATCTCTTCTATTTCCAGTTGTGCCTGCTGAGAAACGTCTTCGTCATCAATTCCGAAGCTGAACCCGAACTTCATGATGCTTCTTATCGCAAGTTTAGTCGCGTTATCCAGAAATCGCGACGCCTCTGTAAAACCAGTATCATGGTATTCCCTGATTATGCCATCCAGTATTGCGCCGCTAAAGGCCCCAATTGATTTTTCATCAATTATGCCACAAATCAAGTTGCCTGCTTCAATCTTGACGTATGCATCTATTTCACACTCAGTTTTGAGGCATACTCCATGCATGACGCATTTCTTGGCTTTTAGTGTCAGATTCAGCTGCTCTGGGAGTATTTGACTGAACACCTGCTTGCCGCTGTAAAAGGCTACGTCTTCTTCTATGATTGCAGGTTCAGGGAGCGGTTTTTCAACGGTGCACTTCTTAAGAAGCTCGTAGACTTCGCTTTTTGTAAATTTAGAACCTTTTTGGGTAAGCAAAAAGAGCCCGGAGATATGGTCGTGTATCCCGCCAATAATCGGGCCGCCGAACCTTGGGGAGAGGATGTTTTGCTCCACTTGCATAAGGATGCGCGCTTCGGCGCGCGCTTCTTCGGTTTGCGGCACGTGCAGGTTCATTTCGTCTCCATCGAAATCGGCGTTGTACGGTGGGCATACGGCGGGGTTTAGCCGAAAAGTCTTGAAAGGCATCACTTTGACTCTATGAGCCATGATGCTCATTCGATGGAGTGATGGCTGTCGGTTGAAAAGGACAATATCCCCGTCCTTTAGCTGTCTTTCGACGACCCATGCGTTTTCAACTGTCTCCGCGATCTCGTCTCCGTTCTTGTCTGTAATCTTCACGCGTCTCCCGTCAGGTCGTTTTATATAGTTCGCTCCGGGGTGGTTAAGCGGGCCGCGCTTAATATACTCCTGCAACGCCCCCATATTCCGCGGGGTCACAATAATAGGCACGGTCATCTCACGGGCGATAGCTTCAGGAACGCCCACTTCATTCACACTGAGGTTGGGGTCAGGGGAAATGACGGTTCGTGCCGAGAAGTTCACCCTTTTACCCGAGAGACTCCCTCTGAATCGCCCGTCTTTGCCTTTGAGTCTTTGCGAGAGCGTTTTCAAAGGCCTCCCGCTGCGATGTCTTGCAGGGGGCACTCCTGACACTTCGTTGTCAAGGAATGTGGTGATGTGATACTGCAAGAGTTCCCACAGGTCTTCGATAATAAGTTGCGGTGCGCCTGCCTCACGATTTTCTTGAAATCTCTGGTTTATTCTGATGATGTCTACGAGCTTGTGCGTTAGGTCATCTTCGGATCTTTGGCCGTTTTCAAGCGTGATCGAGGGTCGTGTAGTTACAGGCGGGACAGGCAAGACTGTTAGTATCATCCATTCCGGACGTACGTTAGTGGCGTCGAGACCGAGCAGCTCAATGTCGCTATCTGGTATCCGTTCAAATCTATCACGGATATCTGCCGGCATCAATTTGTGACTATCTTCAACGTAGCGAGTCGGCTTTTCGTACTTTATCTCCTTCTGCTGCTCTGCACAGTAGGGGCACGTGATTGCTTTTCGCGCTTCTTTGATGACGTTTTTGACAATCTCTTCAGTGGAGTAACTCTTGTCCTTCAGTTCGTGCATTTTGAGAAGGAATTCGTGCTGCTGCATCTCATCGAGCAACAGGTGTCCGCAGCGGCGACATGTGGCTCTAAGTATTTTCCGTATAAGCTTTGCAAATCCAACGTGGACTACGGGAGCGGCAAGTTCGATATGGCCGAAGTGGCCAGGGCATTCGCCCGCACGCTGTGCACAGGTCTTGCATCGAAGGCCTGGGTCTATAACTCCCAGCCGCGGATCCATAAGACCCATTTCAATGGGGAAACCGTCGTCATCATAAGTGTCAGCAGTAATAACTTTCGTTACACTCATCTTCCGATATTCTTTTGGTGAAAGCAATCCAAATTTGATTTTTCCGATTCGCTTAGGGCTGCTCATGTGATCCTCCCGATTAGACCGCGTCTTCCAATTCAATGCGGGGGGCAATACCAAGAGCCTTCATCTCATCTAGCAACAATTTGAAAGCGTAGCTCATTTCAACTTTGTAGATATCGGTATCTGCTCCGCAATTAGGGCAATAGACTACGTTACGACGTTTATCAAAAGTGGCTATCATCCCGCACGCAGTACATACATACTCTTCAACTTTGTCTGATTCGTCGACGAGTCGTTCTTTCAACGCCAAAGCCGCGCCGTGGCCAATCATCACATCACGCTCCATCTCGCCGAATCGTAATCCTCCTTCGCGCGCTCGACCTTCGGTCGGTTGATGCGTTAGCACTTGGACGGGTCCACGCGATCGCGCGTGCAGTTTCTCTGACACCATGTGGTGCAGCTTTTGGTAAAGGATCACCCCGACAAACATGTCGGCGGCCAGCATTTCGCCCGCGATCCCGTCGTACAGTACCTCCTTCCCTGTATGCGAGAAGCCGTTTCTTTTCAGCGCGGCCCTCAAAGTGACTTCAGGTTCGCCAGAAAATGCAGTACCGTCTATCCGCCTTCCTTCGAGACTTCCGACTTTTCCGCCTATCATCTCCAAAACGTGGCCGACGGTCATTCGCGATGGGATCGCATGAGGATTGATGATCAAATCAGGAACGATCCCGTCTTCGGTAAATGGCATGTCTTCTTGCGGCACGATGAGTCCGATTACACCTTTCTGCCCGTGTCTCGAAGCGAACTTGTCTCCTAGTTCCGGTACTCTTTGATCCCTAGTTCTGACTTTGACTAATCTGGATCCGTTCTCACCTTCCGTAATGATGACTGCGTCCACAACGCCACTCTCATTCGAACGCATCGTCACGGAAGTTTCACGCCTTTTTTGGGTGCTGATGCCACCGAGCTCCGTGGGCTCTTCGAGAAATCTTGGCGGGCTAGTCTTTCCTACCAGCACATCATTGGGTTGCACTTCGGCCTCTGGATTGACGAAACCGTCTTCGTCTAGGTTTGCATAAACTTCCGGGCCCCGTGCGCCGCGAACTTCCGCGTCAGGTATTTCAAACTTATCTTCTTGCCCCCCCGGGTATCGGCGTTCTTCAGCTTCGTAGGTGCGGAAAAAGTGGCTTCTGCCCAGTCCTCGTTCGATCGAGTTCTTATTGATAATGAGAGCATCTTCAATGTTGTAGCCCTCGTAGGATTGGACGGCGACAACGAAGTTCTGTCCCGAGAGCCTGTCGTCAAAGCCTACCGCTTCCATTGCGTTCGTTTTTACGAGTCCGAGCTGCGGATAATGCAAATAGTGCGAACGAGTATCGGGTCTCAGCTTCCAGTTGGCGCACGAAGCGCCTAACGACTGCTTTACCATACCCGCCCCCATTGTGTTGCGCGGCGAGGCATTATGCTCCGGGTATGGGACCAACCCCGTAGCTATCCCCAAAATGAGCGATGGATCGATCTCGAGGTGTGTATGTTCACTAGTAAGATCTTCAGGCGCGACAGCAACGTAGATATTCTCTTCCTCTTCGGCATCGATGTACTCAATGAGTCCGTTTTCTACAAAATCGTCAAAAGAGAGCTCTCCTTGTTTGAGCTTCAGGATGTGCTCTTCGGAAATGAGCGGTGCCCCCCCCTCAATAATTATAAGCGGCCTACGAGCTCTTCCGGAATCCGTGTTGATATTGATTTCGTTCGTGTCTTCGTGATAAGCAATATTTATCAGATGCGGAAGCTCGCCGCGTCTTCGTTTTGTTCGAAATTGGTCAACAAATTGCTTTGGATTGCTGTGCGTTCCCTTTAGGGCGCCATCAAGGTAGATCCTAGCTTCAGTCATCAGCTTCAACCTCCGACACGACTTCGCGTCCGATGGGCGTATAGCCAAGTTCTTCAAGTGCCGACAGGACAGTAGTTTCGTCTTCTAGAGCGGTTGAAAGTTCGACCTGCTGAGCAAAGTTCTTTACGAGGCCACAGTTTGGGCCTTCTGGTGTCTCACTCGGACAGATGCGGCCCCATTGAGTCGGGTGCAGGTCACGGGCCTCAAAGTGAGGCTGCGCTCGAGACAGCGGTGAAATTACCCTTCTCAAGTGCGACAACATCGCCATGTAGTCGGTTCGGTCAAGGAGCTGCGACACGCCTGTTCGCCCTCCGACCCAGTTCCCAGTGGCAAGGGGGTGGGTGAGCCTCTCTGTTAGGACATCTGCCCTCACCGCAGTCAACACATTAAGCTCGCGATTTCTCATGTCCGCTCGCTCAAGCTGGTACTTGATGTCTCTTGTAAGTCGACTAAACGAGACGCGAAAGAGATCTTCCATCAGATCGCCAGCGAGTTTCAAACGCTTGTTAGCGTAGTGGTCTTTATCATCTTCTCCGCGTTTGCGCAGAGCAAGTTTGAAGCAGGCTTCCGCCATTCTCCCGAGAAAGTGCGCTTTGACGAGTCGCGTTTCTTCCTCGGAGAGAAGCGGATCATTTAAGTGGGGCAGGAGATAGCGATCGACAACATAATTAGACCGTTTCGCCTGATATTCGGTCGCTTGGCCAGCAGCAACTTTCTCGCCGAGTCTTTTCATGGATGATTCCTGAATTCTTAGGTGGTATGGTTCAAGCGACTCCTCTGCGTCTTGGGGAAAGTCTTCTGCCTCCTCGATATTCTCTAACATGAATTTGATGATTTCCGGATCATCGGATACTGATTGGACAATGTCTTGATCAGTCACCAGACCAAGCGCTCTGACAAGCATTATGTAGTTGATTCGCCCGGAAACCGAGGGGAATGAGACCTCCAGAATCGAGTCACGCCCCCTTTCTACCATGACCAGCGCTTTGTACCCTCTGCGCTGTGAAAAAACTTTGGCGACCTCTATTCGTCCGCCATAGCGTTCATCATACTCAGCAAAGATCTTGTTTGGTGCGAGATCCTCGAGGGTTATTATTACCCGCTCTGATCCGCTGACAATGAAGTATCCGCCGGGATCCGCCGGATCTTCGCCCAGCTTGACCATCTGACCGTCGGAGAGTTTTGAGAGGTTGCACGCCTTCGAACCCACCATTATCGGCATTAGGCCGACTTCGACTTCCTCAGGTTCTTTTTCGATGTCTCCTTGTATGAGGGTCATTTCGAGAAAAATTGGTGCGGCATACGTAATGTTTCGAAGTCGCGCTTCCGTAGGGTAAAGCTCCTCGAGCGAGCCGTCTGCTTCGCGCACTTTTGGCGTATCAACCCGAATACGGCCAAGCTTCACGAGAAGGCCGGGGACGTCTGTATCGATTACGGTCTGCTCATCAATGATCTTCTGTAACCCTAGCTCGATAAAATCGTCAAAAGAGTTGATGTGATGCTGCGCAATCTTGTCTCTTGTGAAATAGCTTCTGGATATTGCCTGCCTGTCTATCAAATTCTCACCCCATTTTTGTGTCGATCACGAGACGGTAGGATACGGCTTCGTCCGCCGTCAGACTCCGGCGTTTTATTCGTATTACGTTATCTTTTTTCGCTGCAATTTCTTTGCACGCGGGATCTGTTACCGATATTTTAGGCAGTTGCTTGAGCTCGATGCTGTATCGCGCTAGCAACTCGTGCACTTCTTCGTCAGACATGATGAAGTGCTCAGGTACCATTTCATGCTTTATAACATTCAGGTTTTTCATGCGCACCACCAAACTGCATCCGAGAGGGACAAAAGATGAGTGGATTCGAAATTCTACAAAGCAGATCTTTATTCTCCGAGCGTCGTTCAATCTGTTCTGTTATTGGCTACTTCGAGATTTGTTGCGTTTATCGTTTAGCCGGCAATTGAAGGCGGGCTCGAAGGGAGTTGAACCCTTGACCGCCTGGTATCTCTCCTTCTCCGGGTTAAAAGCCAGGTGCTCTGCCTAACTGAGCTACGAGCCCTCTATATACTTCGATACTGTACTCTAACAGGTCAACTACCATTCCACAATTAGCGATAGGAAAACCTCACCGCTCTTAATATAGGCTCGCTCAATTTAAACCTTTCCTCATCGGCGAACAGGCGCTTGGGGAGAATAACAGACTGTTTGTTTTCGCGAATGTTAAATATGCGGGACGTATATTAAAGTTTGGCTGACGACATTTTTCAAATCAGCATCGGTGGTCAATTATGACTAAGGTAACAATAAGCTTGATAAAAGCGGACGTTGGAGGGTTTCCAGGACACGCGACCGTTCACCCACACCTCTGCCAAAAGGCAGAGGAGATTCTTAGAGAAGCTGTGCAAACAGGCATGATTTTGGATTTCAGGGTTATGGGTGTGGGCGATGACCTTGAGCTTCTTATGGGACACTCCAAAGGCGAAAATCATGCAGATGTGCACGAACTCGCCTGGAAGATTTTTACTACCTGCACAGACGTTGCAAAAGTCCTGAAGCTGTATGGGGCCGGCCAGGACATGTTGAAAGACTCTTTTTCGGGGAACATACGCGGAATGGGCCCAGGTGCTACTGAAATGGAGTTCACAGAACGAACGGGCGAGCCTCTGATCGCCTTCATGATGGATAAGACCGAGCCTGGTGCTTTCAACCTTCCGGTTTATAAGATGTTTGCCGATCCATTCAACACTGCAGGACTTGTGATCGATCCTAGTATGCATCAGGGCTTCAGATTCGAGATATGGGATATTAAGGATCACACGCGCGTTTTCATGGATTGTCCGGCTGAGATGTATGATATGCTCGCACTAATCGGCGCAAAAAGCCGCTACGTCATAAAGCGGGTCTTCCCAAAAGAAGGGGGCAAATTGCCATCCGACGAACCGGTCGCAGCTGTGAGCACCGAAAAGCTGTTTGAAATCGCGGGCGAATACGTGGGTAAAGACGATCCAGTGGCGCTCGTGCGGTCTCAGTCTGGATTGCCAGCCCTCGGCGAGGTGCTGGAACCCTGGACGTTCCCACATCTCGTCAGTGGCTGGATGCGAGGCAGTCATAATGGCCCTGTCATGCCGGTCGCTTTTGAAAACGCAAAGTGCACTCGCTTTGATGGCCCTCCACGTGCTGTCGCCGCGGGATTTCAAATAGCTAACGGCAAGTTTGTTGGACCTGTCGATCTTTTCAATGATCCTGCGTACGATGCCGCGCGCGACGAAGCAAATCTGATAGCCAATTATATGAGGCGACATGGGCCCTTTGAGCCCCATAGGCTGCCACTTCAGGAGATGGAGTATACGACTCTCCCCAAAGTGCTCAGAAAGCTTGAGGGCAGGTTTGAGACCGTGGAATAACGTGAACACGAATCGCCAGAAACGACTATGGCGAACGTAGTTGAACGAACATCAGAGACGATGACGCCCAGATAGATCTGCGAGCGGCTGAAACTGTCGGCTCGGAGCAAAGCCGTCTTCTGCAGACGTTTCATAAGCTTTGCGTCGCCCGCTTAGAGGACGGAAGTCATTAAGTGTGTCGCATAGCTTAGTAGCAGAAGAACAAAGCGCAAATCGTCAATTATCAGCCAACTGCGTTATTGCGCAGTGGCTGTGAGCAAATAAATAGACTCGGGGGCGATCGATATCGAAGAAATATGGATTGAGAAATACCGTCCGCGCAAGCTAAGCCAAGTTGTTGGACAAGATCAAGTCGTAAAGAGACTTCAATCCTATGTCAAATTAGAGAACATGCCGCATCTGATGTTTGCAGGAGCAGCCGGCACGGGAAAAACCAGTGCGGCAATCGCCCTGGCACACGAACTCTACGGAGATGATTGGAGGAGCAACTTCACCGAGCTCAATGCTTCCGATGAACGTGGCATTGAAGTTGTTCGCAACAAGATCAAGAACTTTGCCCGAACCGCTCCTGTTAGTGCGCCTTTCAAGATTATTTTTTTGGATGAGGCTGATTCGCTGACACCTGACGCGCAATCGGCTTTGCGGAGGACTATGGAGAGCTTCAGCATGTCCTGTCGATTCATTTTGTCGTGTAACTATTCGAGCAAAATAATTGAACCAATACAATCCAGATGCGCTGTTTATCGTTTCAAACCACTTGGGGAAACCGAGCTGTCGGCACAGTTGAGATACATTGCCACGAAAGAGCAGTTAGAAATAAGCGACGAAGCTTTGGGCGCCATTAGTTATGTGGCCGCGGGAGATCTGCGTCGAGCCATTAACACACTGCAGTCGGCAGCGTCGATAAAAACAGAGATTGATCAGGAAACAATCTATCAAATTACAGCGACCCCCGACCCGCAAGCAATTGAGGAGCTTGTATGCGCTTCCATCGGAGGCAAGCTTAAACTTGCGCTGTCGTCGCTGGACGCTCTTCTTCTGGAACAAGGTTTTTCTGGAAGCGAAATTGTAGTACAAATCCACAAAGCGCTCTTAAACCTTGATATCTCTGACCAGACAAAAGTGCAGCTCATTAACAGTGTTGGAGAGATTGATTTTCGACTCAGTGAAGGGGCCGACGAAAGGATACAACTAGAGGCCCTCATAGCAGAATTCGTGCTTCTGAGTCAAAGAAATCAGCGTACCTCCACGTAGCACGAAGTGCTTGTGAAGCTGCTGCCCCGACAAGCGGTGCAAGTCTTTTTTGCGGAAGAGGGATAGTCAATTCGATTCTCACGGGATCTCCGCACTGGCGACGTTTAATTCGCCTGCGTTAGCGAGGCTTGAATGCTCGACGTGTTGAATGCCAGAGCGTCATCCAGCGTGGCGGTAGGTCAACTCTTTCTCGCGTAGATAAGCAAAACTTTCAGACGCAGTGACGCGGAAATCAGCCATACGAAAGCTTGAAATAAGGAATCTGCTATAACAGCCCCTATCAAACATTAAGCAACGGGCTAACACATGAAGTGGCAAGGAAAATCTGTGCGCCGCAGCACCGGAGGCAGAGTCAAACACTCTGCCGGCAAGAGGAAACATGAGATGGGAAGAGAGTCGACGCTTACGCAGCTTGGAGAGACCAGAAAGAAGCAAGTTTCGGGATTCGGCGGCAACTTAAAGATACGGCTTCTCATGGGCGCTCATGTGAATGTGACTGATGCTTCGACAGGCAAGACGAGCAAAGCGGATATTCAGACGGTCGAACTTAACGCTGCAAATAGGAACTACGTCCGGCGTAACATAATCACGAAAGGTGCAGTTGTTCAAACAACCTTAGGCAAAGCGAAAGTTACCAACCGACCTGGCCAGGACGGATCAATCAACGCGATTCTCCTTGCAGAACAATAGTCATCCGAAACGACAAGAAATACTAGTAGTTCAGAAGATCGTCGACAAGCTGACTTATCCCCTCACCCGTTCTTACGCTCATTGAGATTTGTTTGACCTGTGGGGCAATTCGCTTCATATCATTCTTCATACGTGCTACGCTCGCTCCGACTGCCTCCGCTAAGTCGATTTTGTTGATAATCCCAATATCGCTGACCCTGAAGATCATGGGGTGTTTGTTCACGACGTCATCCCCCTCAGTGACACTTACAACTACAATTCTCGCATCAGTCCCAAGTTCAAAGTCCGTCGGACACACCATGTTTCCAACGTTTTCGATAAACAGAATGTCCAACTTTTTGAGAGGCAGTCTTTCAATGGCGTGGCTAACAAGATGTGCATCGAGGTGACATTCTGTTCCGGTGTTTAGGTTAACAACCGGGATATTGAGCGCCTTCATTCGAACAAAATCATCCTCGCCAGCAACGTCGCCTGCAATCGCTCCGATTTGTAATCCTCGGCGCTCCAAGATTGGGGCAACCTTCTCGATAATTGACGTCTTTCCTGAGCCGATTGACCCCAGTATGTCGAACGCCCGGATGTTATATCGTTTGAGCGCAGTTAAGTTCTGATTTGCCTCCTCCTTATTCTTTTTAAGAATATCCCTGCCTACCTCGATCTCCAGCTTGTGCATAGTCTTTAATGTCTGTTTTGACAATATTAAAATATCTGTAACGCGGGATGCTATCAAACAATGGCGAAGACTGCAAAAAGGGTCGTTTGGCCGGTCTACATCGACGCGCATAAAACGCGAAAAGAAGGTCGAATCTTAGCCAAGGGAGATTCGGTAGGGGCGCCAGATATCAAGGAAATCGTTCGCGCGGCGCAGGAACTAGGATTGAGTCCCACCTATGAAGATGAGAAAGCATATCCACGGCTTTGGTGGGAACACAAAGGGCGGTTGCTCATAGACGTCAATGGCGCAAAGCGAGAGGCGATACGGCAAATTGCGCGCGCGATAAAAGCATCGCGAGCTCCGCACGATTCTTGAAGATAAATGAACAAGCGAATAGAATTTCACACGCACACTATTCTGAGCGACGGTGCGCTTCTGCCGAGTGAACTCATAAGACGGGCGTATGTGGCAGATCACGAGGCCATTGCGCTAACAGATCACGTAGACTTCTCTAACATCGATTCAGTGATACGCGCAACAAAGCGAGCGGCGGAGGGATCCAGCGGGATCGAAGTTCTCGTTGGAGCTGAGATTACTCACGTCGTACCAGAAAAAATTCCCAAGCTTGTTGGGAAAGCGAAAGCGTTAGGTGCACAACTAGTAATCGTACACGGTGAGACCATCGCTGAGCCGGTGGCGCAAGGAACAAACAAGGCGGCTGCAGCTGTTAGCGATGTCAACATCATTGCACATCCAGGCCTCGTGAGCCAGGAAGATGTAGAGCTTGCGAATCAGAATGGAATCTATCTGGAGCTTACAGCCCGATGCGGCCACAACGTCACTAACGGCCACGTGGCTAAAATTGCCTCGAACCTCCTCGTAAACTCAGACTGCCACGGCACTGAGTTGCTGACGAATGCTGAGGCCGAACAGATCGCACGCGGGGCTGGTTTGAACGAAGACCACGCGCTGCGCTTAATTCGTCGAAATGCTACGTCCCTTCTCAACAAAATTTTATAAATTTTCCCCAAACTTTAAATAGTTTGATATATCATATATATATGTAACGTTTGGGGTCAGGATTTGAGAAGGGTAGGTACTGTAGTTCACGTATCGAGTCACGGCTATATTATTCTTAAAGCTGAATTCTTCCCAACGATTGATTCTCCGGTAGTAACGAAGCGAATGAAAAGAATTGGCACGGTGCATGACGTGTTTGGTCCAGTAACGTCGCCATATGTTTCTGTGAAGCCGTTTAAGAACCTTGCTCTCGCTAACTTGCGAGAACTCCGTGGCGAGAAGGTCTACATCTGAGCTCAAAGGTGAATATATGGTTGAAGTAGAAAAAGAGCGGATAATAGAGCGCGCAAAAGCGCGAGAAGTTACAAAAGAGCGCCAGAAAGAGCTTGGAGAGTACGAGGAATCGAAAGCTGTTTGCCCCGAATGCGGTTCGCGACAGCTAGTCCAAGACTACGAAAGAGCGGAGCTTGTATGCGACAAATGCGGTTTGGTTATTGATGAAGATTTCATGGACATGGGTCCTGAATGGCGGGCATTTGATCACGATCAACGCATGAAAAGGAGCCGTGTGGGCGCCCCTATGACGTATACCATCCACGACAAGGGATTGTCCACGATGATAGACTGGCGAAACCGGGATTCGTACGGCCGATCTATCTCTTCCAAGAACAGGGCGCAACTCTATCGATTACGCAAATGGCAGCGACGAATTCGCGTGTCAAATGCTACAGAAAGAAACTTAGCGTTTGCCTTGTCTGAGCTTGACAGAATGGCGTCAGCGCTTGGGTTATCAAGAAATGTGAGGGAAACGGCTGCTGTCGTGTATCGAAAAGCAGTCGACAAGAATCTTATTCGAGGAAGAAGCATCGAAGGCGTTGCGGCTGCGGCTCTATACGCTGCGTGCCGTCAGTGCTCAGTTCCACGAACTCTCGACGAAATTGCAGAGGTTTCGCGGGTGAGTCGAAAAGAGATCGGAAGGACTTATAGATTCATTTCACGGGAACTTGATCTGAAACTGACCCCGACATCGCCGATAGACTATGTACCGAGATTCTGTTCCGGCCTAAAGCTCAAGGGTGAAGTTCAATCCAAGGCGGTCGAAATACTGAGACAAGCAGCGGAAAAAGAACTAACGAGCGGGCGAGGCCCGACAGGGGTCGCCGCCGCAGCTATCTATATAGCTTCGGTTATCTGCGGTGACAGGCGTACACAACGAGAGGTGGCTGACGTTGCCGGTGTAACCGAAGTAACAATTAGAAATCGTTACAAAGAACTGGCGGAGGAGCTGGATATTGAGATCCTATTCTGAGCCCGCTCCTTCTCTATATTTTTTCCGCTGACATCACCGGAGACTTCGATCAAGCACGAACATCCGCTTGAAGTTGGCAAGTTATTTAAAGCCCGGCATCATTTAGCGTTCGGGGCTCGTAACTCAGGGGTAGAGTGCCACGTTCGCATCTCAGGAGAAAGACGTGGATGCCACGGGTTCGATTCCCGTCGAGTCCATAGTTTCTGAGTGCTGTGCTCTCTTTTCCTATTTTTTGAGTCAGATGGACGCTTAAGAGGTTACGTCATGTGCTTTTTCACTATTGCTTTTGCTCGAGCTTCATCGACCCCGCAACAGATAAGATACTTTTCGAATTTTTCGTACAAGGAGAGACCCGAGTCATAGAAACGCACCACGAATTCCTCGTTTTCTAAGAGCTTGGCTGCTGAAGACTTTTCGTTCTCGCCGCTAAACTTCAAGCTTTCTAGGAAGTTTCGTACGTATCTTTTTTCGAGAGCTTTTATGTGTTCGATAACGTAAAGCACGTCCTTCATTTCTTCCTGCAAAGCGTCGACCTGACTTTGAATGTTCTCTCTCATTATGATGTACGGACTCATCGCTCTCAGCGAGTTCAAGAGTAGCTCTTCTTCTTTGATTCTATCCTGAATGCCCTTGATAAGTTCGCTGATGTTTTTCTTGTATTTGTCTTTGTTATCGATCAATTGTCTCGAAGCTAACTCGTTGTACAATTCCGGGTCTGGGCGGTCGAGCAGGTCGTTCAGTCGGTGCTTAATCGCGAGTTCCCTGACACCGGTGTAAACATAGCGTGCTCCGTCCCTCCTCACCTTCAGGAGTTCGAACCTCTCTCTGTTGAGATTTGCAACGGACCGATCCACGCGCTGAAAAAGGTCCTCAAAATCGCTGAGTGCAGCTTGTGCGTAATCATCGTCAATCAATTTGGAAAGAGCCTTTTGGTCGATGATGTGGACCTTTTGTTCAAGATTGGCCAAAGCTGTATCCAGCTTGTCGTACTTATAAATGAGTCTCTCCATCTCGCTTTTCGGAACCTGCTCAAAAAGTTGATCGTTCACGGCATCGAGCAAAATCTCACGTGCCCGAATGCTGCCCAGTTGTTTCAGCTTGGCATAGTCATCTTCTGAGACTCTAATGTTGAAAATCTTGTCCTTGGCCATTATGTAAAACGTAAAACATTTTGGGCTAAATACCTATCGATTTCATCGATTGCTACGTTCAAATGTATGATATTGCCAGTGAGTCACAGTTTTTGCTCAGCTCAAACGTTCGCATTGCCTCCGATTCTTTTATATCGTAAGCCTTATGCTACTCATTACAGAGTTTCTTGCGAACGTGTGCAGTTGCTGCAACAGATCTTTTCGTCGTCGTTGTATTATAAGCCATAGACAAAATGGTTGCAGTGGGCGTTTTTGGCACAGCATGCGACAAGTCATGAAGGAATCAGTCAATGTTAACTATCGGCGTAGTTGCTATTCAGGGTGCTGTTTCAGAGCATATAACGGCTTTAGAAAAGTCCTCGAAGGATTTGGACTGCAAAATAGTGACGATAAAGCGGGCAGGCATTGTTCCACACTGTGACGGTTTGATAATTCCCGGCGGCGAAAGCACCACAATTTCAAGGATATTGCATTTTGAAGGGATTGATAAGGAGATACTTGAGAACAAGGGCATCCCTATGATGGGGACTTGCGCCGGCTTAATTATCATGTCTGACTACAAAGATGAGCATGTGGAAGGTTTGGGACTTATAGACATGCAGGTCAAAAGAAACGCGTTTGGGAGACAAGCGGAGTCTTTTCAGGCCCCATTGACGGTGACAGTTTTCAATTCTCCGTTTGATGGTATATTCATTCGAGCTCCTGCGATTACGCAGGTCGGAGACGCAACTGACGTATTAGCTCGTTTCGAGAAGTACGGCGTTGCTGCGCAACAAGGAAACAAGCTCGCACTGGCGTTTCATCCAGAATTAGGCAATGATTTGAGATTTCACGAGTATTTTTTGAGGCTCCTTGATCTTCATAGGTGAGGAACTAAGCCAGCAATCTCGTGCGCATGAAAATACGGCCTGAAGACGCGCACGACCTCAATGAACAGACTAAGCTATTCCTGTAACTTGAAGGTCAAGGTAGGTCCGAAACGCTATTACTACCGTTTGCGAGGATTCTAGCGCGCGGCGCTTTGGGCGATCCTTCTTTTCACTCTTTCAAATGCCAGAATAGCTTTAGCTCTCACGTAAAGTTCATCGTCGTGGAAAGCTTCCATCAGGGGTTTTATACTCGTCGCGTCACCTACTTTGCCGAGAACTTCGGCTGCGCGCTCACGAACAAGTCCGTTTCGATCCTTCAGAGCTGCAATCAGCGGGTCAATCGCGGGCTCTCCGATCTTGCTCAACGCTTCGGCTGCGCGCTCACGAACAAGTCCGTTTCGATCCTTCAGAGCTGCAATCAGCGGGTCAATCGCGGGCTCTCCGATCTTGCTCAACGCTTCGGCTGCGCGCTCACGAACGAACCAGTCTTTGTCGCTCAAGACACTTATAAGGCTTTTGACGGCTCGCGGATCCTTGATTTGGCCGAGTGCCTTCACTGCAGTTGCTCGCACGAACCAATCTTGATCGGTCATTGCCTGTTGGAATACGTGTGTTGCGGGCTGTCCTATCTTCTCAAGCGCCAAAATAACGTTACTGCGCACTTCCCATCTTTCTTCCGTTAGCGCTGAGGCCAGAGGCTTAATCGCTGGCTCTCCAATTTTGCCTAGTGCTTCCGCCGCCCTCATCCTTGTTTGTGGGTTCTGTACTTCTGATAAAACAGCCATCAGTTGCTCGATCTCTTCTTCAGTCGGTGACAGGTTTTTGGCTTTCTTGATCCCCGCATTTTTACGGTTACTATGAGATGACATGGCTCCGGAAACTTCTAATCAAAGACCATATGCAGCGCAGGTTTGCTGCGACCTATTTCGCTCGCTTAGGAGCGCTGATATCGCAGCTGGCCCCTACTTAAAGTCTCAATCTTTATCTTGTTCTCGCTCAATCTGGCGAATTCTATCTTTTACCCAATCGGAGACTCTATCCTCGCTCATTTGGTTTGCTTCTTGCTGCTCTCTAATTTTTTCTGACACCAGCTCAAGCAATTCCTTGGAATTTACGGGTTTCATAATGTACGCGTCCGCTCCGAGATTAAGGGACTTTACCGCATTCTCGAAACTCGGGAACCCGGTGATGATTATCTTTATCATTTGTGGATTAGTCTTGTGCAGTTCAGTGATAAGCTCAGTGCCCTCCATGTCGGGTAGCTTGATGTCTAACAGGCATAAGTTGAAAAAGGCAGCATCCGACCTCTCAAGAGCTTCTTTGCCGGTAGAAGCTGTTTCTACTACGTAGCCGTCTAGCCGTAAAATCTCTTTCAAGACTGCTAGGATTGTCTCATCGTCGTCGACGATCAAAATGCTTTTAGTTTCGACCATAGGATCCCTCTAGGCATTGCGCGTTTAACTAGTAGAAAGTACGCTTCACATAAAAAAGCTCACCTGTGAAAGGCACCGAGACTGGCGCGGGTCGAGCGGCCAACCCGTTTAAGCCAGCGCTCGGTCATGCGTACCGTTAGTCTGCAAGTGCGAGCGGCCTCAAAAACCCTGCAGTCTTCCGCTGTCTATGTTGCAAGCGAGAGAATGGAAAGATGTCCCGCTTGCTTTTGCTTATTCAGATTCTTGTGGTAAAGTAAGTCTTTTTTGGGGGTACTCAACTGTCGTCTTCGGCGCGGCACACAAAAATTATATTTCACAATAGGTATATATATGAATAATAGGAACCGTGTTTCCAAAAGCCCTATTCTCCGTTGGCAGGGCTGAAAGAGAACGGAGGCGCTCCTAAAACAATTTTGCAGGTCAAATAAATTGCACTAGTGGTGAAAGTCTATCTCTGTGTTCTTATAACAGACGTTGGAAGCACAAAAATTTTATAAAAATGAAAAGATAAAAAAAATAGGGCGGTAGTAAACTTGTGTAGCATATTAGGCATCGTAAACGAAAACGGCAAGCTTTTTTCTGCAAAATACATTATTGAGGGAATTACCCTAATGAATGAACGATGCAATGGGCTGGGAGGAGGATTCGCAGCTTATGGGCTGTATCCCGAATACAAAGACTACTACGCCCTACATATCCTTCTGAAGGATGTTGAACTGAAAGATCAAGTAGCTGAGATGCTGAAGGACTATGTCAATATTTATAAAGACGAAGAAATTGAAACGCGCAACGTGGAACGTATACCACAAGATTACACCCCTTGGCGCTTCTTTGTCGACGTGCCTGAACGGTACACAAACGACGCAGACAACTATATCATTGATCTTGCGATGAAGATCAACAATACAGGCGGCGCCTTAGTCATCTCGAGTGGCAAGAACATGGGCGTTTTCAAAGCCATTGGCTACCCGGACGAAGTAGCAAAGCTGTATAAGCTTGAGAATTACAAGGCGTATATGTGGTTAGCTCACGGGAGATACCCTACAAACACGCGCGGTTGGTGGGGCGGGGCACATCCATTCAGCATCTTAGATAATAGCATTGTGCATAACGGAGAGATTACTAGTTACGGAACTAACAAACGGTTCCTTGAGTCGTACGGGTATAAGTGCAGCTATTTTACCGATTCCGAAGTTTTGGCTTATCTGTGGGATCTTTTGGTTAGACGACACAAGCTGCCCATCGAAGTTGCATCCGAGGTACTAGCTCCTCCGTTCTGGGAACAGATCGAGCGAATGCCGCCTGAGAAGAGGCGGATCGTAGAGGCGCTGAGAATGACCTACGGTCCTGCAATGGTCAACGGGCCGTTTAGCATTGTTATTGCAAATGGTTCAGGGCTCACCGGAGTTGCGGGCAATGGTACCATGGTGGGGCTTTCGGACCGAATCAAGTTGCGGCCACTCATCTGCGCTCGAAAAGATGAAACGACGTTTATGGCGAGCGAGGAGAGTGCGATTAAGGCTGTTTGCAGGAATCCAGACAACGTGTGGGCGCCACGCGCGGGAGAGCCGACAGTCGCGATGGTGAATGGAGATGTATAGTTCCGTTCCTGAGTTCAGGGTTATCATTGACAGGCAAGCGTGCAGGCTGTGCAAAAGGTGCATCGAGAATTGCTCGTTCGGCGCACTAGAATGGCGAGATAACAAAGTCAAGGCGTTTGACGATCGATGCGTTGCGTGCCAGAGATGCGTTAGTATGTGCCCAGAAGATGCCATAGCGCTTCGTCGAACGCCCTCGGCTATGAGTGCCCACCCAATTTGGACTGAGAACGCTCGGAGGGACGTATTCACGCAGTCGAGAACAGGCGCCATACTCCTAGCGAGCACTGGAAACGAACTGCACGAACGTGTCATCTTCGACAATCTGCTTCTTGATGCTTGTCAGGTAACAAACCCAGCAATCGACCCTTTGCGGGAGCCAATCGAACTTCGAACTTATATCGGTCGAAAGCCCCGATTCGTCGAGCTTGAAGAGCTAGACGACAGTCTTAAGCTTAAGACCGAGCTTTCGCCAGCGCTTAGGCTTGAGATTCCAATTATGATAGCTCAAATGTCCTACGGAGCTATTAGTCTTGAAGCACATGAGGCGCTGGCACGTGCTGCGGTGATGCGCGGTACAACTATGGGCTCTGGGGAGGGGGGCCTCCACAAGAAGCTCTACCCGTATGCAGACCACATTATTGTGCAAGTTGCTAGCGGAAGGTTTGGCGTTCACCCGGCCTACCTGGAAGCCGGGGCCGCCGTTGAGATTAAGATCGGTCAAGGGGCGAAACCGGGGATTGGAGGTCACTTACCGGGAACTAAGATAACCGAAGAAATATCCGAAGCGCGAATGATCCCGGTAGGGGCCGATGCCATAAGTCCGGCCCCGCACCACGACATCTATTCGATCGAGGACCTCGCCCAACTCGTAAACTCACTAAAGGAAGCCACGCGATACAAAAAACCCGTCTTGGTTAAGATAGCTGCCGTTCATAACGTTGCTGCAATCTCCAGTGGTATTTGTCGCGCAGGCGCGGATGCGATCGTAATCGACGGATTTCGAGCGGGCACGGGTGCCACTCCTAAGGTAATTCGAGATAACGTTGGCATTCCCATCGAACTGGCACTTGCGAGTGTAGATCAGCGATTACGCGAAGAAGGTATACGGAATGAAACGAGCATAATTGCCAGTGGCACTATACGGAATAGCGGCGACGTCGCAAAGGCGATAGCGCTTGGCGCTGACGCCGTGAAGATAGGCACTGCCGCCCTCATCGCGCTCGGCTGCACCGTGTGTAAGCGATGCTATACCGGTAAATGTGCTTGGGGGATAGCTACGCAAGATCCGAGACTAAGGTCGCGACTCGATCCCGTTGAAGGTGCGCAGCATGTGTCGAACTTGCTATTGGCTTGGTCGATTGAGCTGAAAGAGATCCTCGGCGCAGCAGGAATAAACTCAATCGAAAGTTTGAGAGGAAATCGTGACAGGCTCAGGGGCTATGGTCTGGATCACACCATGTTGGAAATACTCGGTGTCCAACCGGCAGGCAGCTAGGTAAGCGCATGCGCATAGTAGCTAATTATAAGCATTACAAGGAGCTCAATGAGGAGATCTTTCAGGCGGTTCAGGCTGGCGTAGCTGAGTTGACGCTTGAGGACGTAAACGGCCAAAGGTTTATTGCTGACTGCCTCAAAGGCAAGCTCAATATCGATATCTATGGCACCCCTGGAAACGATTTGGGAATGTTTATGGATGGTCCAACGGTAACCGTCTTTGGTAACGCCCAAGACGGCGTCGGAAACACCATGAGTTCCGGGAAAATAATCATACACGGGGACGGGCGCGACATCTTGGGTCACAGTATGAGGGGGGGCAAAATCTTTGTCCGCGGCGACGTCGGCTACAGAGTCGGCATACATATGAAGACTTACAAGTCCAACGTTCCGATAATAGTTGCCGGTGGACGGGCTGGAGATTTCCTCGGAGAGTACATGGCTGGTGGGATGATCATTGTTTTGGGAATTCATAACAGGGCCAAAAAAGCCGAGATTTTAGGCGATTGGATAGCTACAGGACAACACGGCGGCGCTATTTACGTCAGGGGCAACGTCGACGACAGCAAGCTAGGCAACGGCGCGTCGCAATTTCCACTGACTTCAGACGACGAAATCGCTGTTAAAAAAGTTCTTAAGGAGTACTGCCATGTTTTTGGCCTTGACCTTGAGAGCCTACTTGACTCCGAATTCACAAAGATCGCGCCACTCTCTCATAGGCCATATGCTGCATTATATACCTGTGAATAAGTTGTGGAGGCGACATGGACCTTCTCTCATACAAAGACCTGAAACGGAAAGTCTGGGATACGGAAAAATGCTGCGGATGTGGGGCGTGTGTTGGCGTATGCCCGACAGAAGCCCTTTATTTTGACGAGGAGCCTCGCCATCCCAAGTCCAACGATTATTGTAAGGTGACGCGTGATGAGGTTCCTTGCGCGGCTTGTTACTATGCTTGTCCGAGAGCTGATGAAACCTGCTCTGACGGTTTTGGTACTATCCTATCGATATACGAATCAAAATCCAAGATTCGCGTTTCTGACGCCCAATCTGGCGGAGTTGTCAGCTCCGTACTCGCAGCCGCTTTCGAATCGAACGCGATTGACGGCGCGATCGTGATGGGCGTAGATAAATGGAGCCAAGCAGCTCAGCCTGCATTCGTTCAAACGTCTGACGCGGTTCTTGGGGCAGCAGGATCGAGATACGTGTGGGCGCCTATTTTGAAGGCACTCAGAGAAGCCATAGCAGACAGAGAGCTGCACAAGATTGCTATAGTTGGGACGCCTTGCGTGACTAGTGCGGTCAAAAGGATTCGGCAATCGAACGTCGACGTCTTGTCAATATACAAAAACGCAATTCGAGTTTCGCTCGGGCTGTTTTGCACAGAAATATTTACGGATAGTCTCCTCGAAGAGTTGCGAACAGGCCACGGGATTAAGCCGTGGGAGATAAGCGGTTTCGACGTGAAGGGAAAGTTCATCGTAAAACTGAGAGATAAAGCCGCGCTCGAGTTGCCTCTAAAAGACTTGCGCACGTCAAAGAGAACTGGATGCGAGCACTGCGTGGACTTTACAAGTGAAGATGCTGATTTGTCGTTCGGAAGCGTTGGCGCCTCACCTGGACACACGGTTGTAATCGTGCGAACCGATGTCGGTGAAGGTTTTTTGAAACAAGCACAGCGCTTGGGATATATAGAACTCAGTTCAGGCGTCGATCTTGCCTCTATAGCGAAAATTGGGGCGAAAAAGAAAGGTATACCCTTCGAAACCGCAATGTCACTGCTCAAAGAACCCGGTTATGACGCGCCATCATCTAGCAGAAAGACTGAATGATTGGTTCCAGATAATCTCTTCCGCGCTTTTGTCCTTCAATCGTCCGATGTTCGTCTATTAGGAGCCCGTCATATCCTATTTTGTTTAATGCCTCAATGACAGCTCGCCACGGAACTGATCCTTGCCCAACAACCGAGTGCGTTTCTCGAAACCCGTCGTTATCGTGGATGTGCACGTGCTTGATTCGCGCGCCGAACTTATGAATCATTTGTGGTACTGGAATGTCGGTGGTGTTGCAGTGGCCCACGTCTAGGGCCACCTGCAAGAACCTTGATCTCAGTTCGTCGACGATTTCTACGAGAGCGTCGCCAGTCCAAGCTTCTTTAAAAGCGGGCGGGAACCGCGGCATATTTTCTATGCAGACGAGAATTTTTTCGTTCTCTGCTTTTTCACATATGCGCAAAAAAGAGTCATCTTCATTTTCCTTTGCGATCCGCTCGAATTTTTGCAAGCTTCTCGGAAAGCTGACGATACCAGGGTGAACCACGACTAATTCGCAGCCGAGTTCGCTTGCGTACGTGATCGAGTTGAGTATTTCGTAAAGGGACGCGTTACGAAGCTTGGGATTAATGCTAGCAAGATTCACGCTGCAGAAAGGTGCGTGCATCGTGTACGTGAGATCGTAGCTCCGCTTAAGCTCAGAGAGCAGGCTCACGTTGGGGGTGCTATAGTGGACGTGGGGAAACTCAGAAACTAGCTCGATAGCAGTAAAGGTCGCAGCGGCGCTTACGATAAATTCTTTAACGTCAAGCTCAATCGCTGAAGAGACACCATACAGCATTGTTAAACTCCGATTGGAGGTGGGATGACGTCGACTTCTGACCGATTCGGCCGACTGTGCTCACGTCTCGTACTCTTTCTTAAGTGCTTTAAGAGCTTCGATAACGATCTCCACGTAAAGGCGTGTATCGATGCCATAGTGATCGCGGACTTTTGCCGCATCTTCGTTATCGAGTTGCAACCGTTCAATCCGTTCGAGGGTTTTCTCGGCAGTTTCTAATACCCATCTGTTTCGTGTTTCGGAATCGACAACGTTGATGAATTCAGGCCGTATGGATACCTTGACCGGACCGTCGTTAGTGCGAAATACGTTCAGCTTGCCTACGACAGCCACGAACGCAGGTACTTCTATTGCACTCAACTGGGTGACTGCCTGTTGCTGATACTGTCCAGCGTATATGGGAAAAACGCCTGTCGGATCGGCCAGTCGAGCGCGCCAGTAGTCAGAATCGACGCCAACGTTTTCCTTTTCCGTAAGTGTACCGACGACAAACACACGATTGCATTTGGCGCCTGTTGGGGTCAAGAGATACTGTGGCGCGTAGGTATCTTCGTGTTCCTTGTAGACGAGCGTCGACTCGCTGAGCTCTTTCGCGTAGAGGCGTCGTGCTACTTCTCGTTGTCTCAATGACATCAAAGACTCCCCTGCGCCCTCTTGAGGACGGCATCAATGTCCTCCTCGTCCATCTTAGGCAGCTCTTCAAAGTCTGTTATCAGCAGCCATCGCGGGGTTTTGTTACCGCGCACCCTATAGTAGCGTCCGATGATGACGGCCTTCATGGCGTCTGCCGCGACGTTTTGGTCGAGCGCTTCCATAGCCATCTCTTTAGCTGCCTCCAGCGTGATTCCGGTCAATCTTTCCGTCATCTCTCGATTAAAGAGCACGTCTGACACGATCTCGCCGTTATCGAGCACACCTTTCACGCGCAAATCGTACACTCCAGTTACTTCGCCGTGCTCCGCGCAGTGTCCCTTGACGACGACGCGACTGCATTCCGGACATCTTTTGACTAATCCCGAGCCGGACTGCACGTCGATAATTGCACCAGAGATCTCGCCCTCTGCGCGACCGACTGTTACCTCTTCATCGAGTGGTGCAATTTCGGATGCTTTGTTCAAGCTAACGCTGAAACGCCCCTGCCACGATTTTGTGACCACGTTGCGTATCGAGTAGCTTTGTCCGTCCCTGAGAATGGGCAAGTTCGCATTTGACCAGCTCGTAAACTTGATGGTCCCCGTCTCGTCGCCGAGGAGGCCGACTTGTGCTATTGATGGCGAATTGGGCTCCCACAGCTGTACGACCCGCACGCGGAGGTTGATCCATCTATCTTCCGCATTTATGTCTGTGATTTTTGCGTAGATTACCTCGGTTTCGGAAGCAACGCCTTCTTTGGGATGGAGTTTGGCAAAATAAGAAACCACGCTCCTTCTTGCTTCTTCGATTGGCACTTTAAAATCGTAAACGAGGCTGTTCAGCCGCTGTTCAATGTCGCTGGTGGGAACAGTGACACCTTGTTCCAAAAAACGAGTGCGAATGTCTTCTGCTAGCTCTCTCAAGTCCATTTCTTCCCTCAAGCCTTTGGTTTTCTAGTTTGAAAGGCAGCAATATGTTATGCGAGATTGATATAAAGCTTTCTCGCGTGCCAGAAAAATGTTCAATAATAAGATTGGAGTGGGGGTTGTAAGCCTCCTTCTGTTTCAAGTGGCATTCATCTAAGCGCTTAACCTGGGTGTCGTCTGGACTGCTCATTCACCCTTTTTAGCTTGCACCTGTGAGGATTCGCCGTTCCATCGTAACTCCTGCTCTCGTCGGTTCTTCACCTCATACTCATATTTGCAGGGACGTATCGTTTCTGTGCCAGAGCCATGACTCTCGCCATGCGCGTTTCCCCGCTCACACGTCCAGAGGGTGGGAGGACTTTCCTCAGCGTGTTCCACCGGCAGCCACTCATCCCCTCTCCTCTCTTTATCTCGAAGGCAAACGTAATATAAGTATTCACTAACATGTGAAGCATGGATTTGGACGAAGCGCGTGTGGGTATGCGTCTCGCACGTCAAGCCATTGAAATTGCGGTAAACTCCGGAGAACATATAGAAGCGCCTGAAGGCCTTCCCGCCGTTTTTGAGGAACTAGGTGGCGTTTTTGTAACCCTACATTCAGGTGGCCTGAGGGGCTGTGTTGGGTATCCTTATCCAAACATGACAATAAAGGAAGCCCTGATCGACTCAGCAATCAGCGCGGCCTTGCACGATTATCGATTTCCTCCGGTGCGGGCGGACGAGTTGGCCCGGATCACGATGGAGATTACGCTCCTGTCGAAACCGGTGAGGGTTTTCGGCCCCTCTGACATAGTGATCGGTAAGCACGGTCTCATTGTGAAGAAAGGGTTACAGCAAGGATTGCTTTTGCCTCAAGTTGCGACAGATTACGGCTGGACGACCCAGGAGTTTTTAGATCAAACATACATTAAAGCAGGCCTGACCCCTCGAGACGACAGCGCAGAAATATTTGTTTTTGAAGGCCAGGTCTTTTCCGAGCTTCGTCCTGGTGGCGACGTGGTTGAGCGTTGTCTTGAGTGACGCACGATGAGCACCACAGTCATCCGAAATGCGAAAGTCTTTCACAAGAGTCACATCGTTGCCCGTGACGTACTCATCGAAAGCGGCACCATTACAAAGATCGGACGCGTCCGCGCTGGAGAGCAAGCGATAGACGCACGCGGCCGTTTGCTTCTGCCAGGTGCAATCGATGCACACGTTCATTTTCGCGATTTGGGCGAAGTCTACAAAGAGGATTGGTACTCCGGTTCGTGCGCGGCCGCTGCAGGGGGCGTTACCACCGTTATAGACCAACCAAACACGAAACCGGCGACATGTGATGAAAGTTCCTATTTCGCGAAGCAGCGCGCGGCACGAAAATCCGTTGTTGATTATGGCATAAACGCGGCTATCGATAGGCTCGACCAGCTCGAAGACGTTTGGCGACTCGGGGCCACGGCTTTTGGAGAGACATTCATTCAACGTAAGTGGCGCGAGGACTTACTTTGCGCGTTGCGAGCTATCAAGCGCCTTGATGCCGTCTTGTGCGTCCACGTGGAAACACGCGCTGGTGAAATCTCGGGTGAAGCGGCAGGGATTAGAACAGTTTTCGAATGCAATAGGGGTATAGGAGCCAAAATACACGTCAGCCATCTAAGCACCGCGGCAGGGCTGGATTTAGTGAAAGCTTCTGATCAGGACGTCACCTGCGAAGTCACTCCGCATCACCTTTTTCTGTCTGAGCTCGATGAGGGAAGACTTGGCCCGTTTGGGAAAATGAACCCGCCGCTTAGAAGCCGGCGTGATGTCGATCGGCTGTGGTCGCACCTCGACAATATTGATATGGTCGCAAGTGACCATGCACCCCATTCAATTGCCGACAAGAAAATACCAAACGCTCCTCCGGGGGTTCCAGGAGTCCAAACTCTGCTTCCGTTGCTGCTTTCGAAGCTGGATCAGATTGGTCTGGGACGTCTTGTCGACTTGGTGTGCACGGCTCCGGCAGATAGATTCAATTTCAGGAGTAAAGGAGCAATAGCTGAAGGGTTTGATGCAGATCTCATACTCGTTGATCTCAAGGATAAGAAACTGATAACACCGAGCTTGATGTGGAGCAAGTGTGGTTGGACCCCCTTTGAAGGCTTCGAAGGCGTCTTCCCATCGCTCACGATGGTGCGCGGCGAAGTTGTTTTCAACGAGGGGTCTATCACAGCGAAGAAGGGGTGGGGTAGACAAGTTTGTGGAGCTGGTTGCAGCGAACCCGACTAGTCACCGGGCAATCAAATGATCCCGAGACTGGTTAGTCTTTCGGGAAGGTATACGTCGGTAACGTAGTCTAGGCCTCTACTTGCAAACGCTTGTTGTTCAGACTTCTTCTTCAGTTCAAGCTGAAGGTTGATCTCGTCCTTCCAGAAATCAGTACAAAAACGCGGATCGGTGAGCTCTGATTGGAGTGCTCGCACGTCCTGATCAGACAGCTTATCGGTTGGCAAGTCGTAGTTGACGATGTCGCTCGGGCGTACGCCGATGAATTGTGCTGCCGGGGTTGCCATGTATTCCGACATGTGGGCACTCTTTATCGACCCATACGCGACGGAGGCGAATATTCGGTAGGACCACGGATCCCCGTCTGTAAAAACGACGACTGGCAGCTTTAGCCGCTCGTTCATCCTTTTTAAAAGTCGCCGTGTGCTTCGCGCTGGCTGGCCTTTCAGGTGCACGATAATTGCATCGTAATCTGTGTCGAATCCGTTTTCAATAAGTCTGTCGCGCATACCGCCGGTTTCGATAGCGATGATAAACTTAGCGTCGTGCTCGACGAAATCTAGGTTGTCGACGTTGTAAGGGATCTGATATCCCCCCTCCCCAACGTCATCAATGCAATGGATGACTCGTTCCGATACTTGCCCGCGTCTTTCAACGTTTTCTTTAATTCGAATTGGGCCAAAAATCGTAGCGCCATTCTCTTCGGGCCGAACGTGAAAGTTCTCGCGTTGGAGTTCAGTTATGATTTCAAGATCCTCGATCATTCTGTCTGACTCGGGCTGCTCTCTGAACTTTGCTAGTTTCCAGCCTTCGGAAATATAGTAAAGCTCTCTGAGTGTTGATGAGCGGTTCTCCTCGAGCTGTTTATTGAGGAATTCAATCGTATAACTCGACTTGAGGAGGCTATAGGCGCCTCTCACAGTCTTACAGCTCCTGGCACTCTCCCGTTCACCATAAACCCACACCTCTGATTCTTCATTAAACGCGATATTCGATTTCGTTCTTGTTGGAATCAGAAGCTGCGGGATTTGTTCTGTGGCAAACTGATCATAGATGGTTTTGATGATTTGGAGGAGCCTTTGCTTGGTTAAGCTATCCTTCTCCTTTTTCGCTTTCAATAGCTCTTCTTCAACGCTCATACTTTGCCTCACTCACTAGCTCGCTTCTTAGGTAGCGCGTCGGCCCCTGTGACCATCTCTGCAAGTATCCCCTCAACGAGAGGATTGGCGCCTGGTGACTGCTCAGACTTAACGGTGTATCTGACTTTTTTTTCTGCGTTAGGCTTGATTGATACTTTCCAAATGTTGTCGAACTGGCCGTCAAAACTTGATACTCTTGGCTTAGGAGTTGGATCTTCGATCTCTGCGGCAGAGACCTGGTGCAGCTTAAACTCTTTTTGGCTCTCCGAAAAGTTCTTGATGCGGATCGTCACAATCGACGTGTTGTCGCTCTGTTCGGTCGTCTTTTGCACGAGGACATTCCCCATAATCTTAGCAACGATGGGCTGAATATCCGGTTGCGGCCCGCCCATTACCTCGGATACCTTTTCAGCAAGCTTGGGAAGAACCCTTTCTATTATTTCTTCTTTCTCTTTTCTCTTCGCAAGGACTTTTTGCTTCGCCAAGTAGTTCTTCAGCCCGCGCGCTACGTCTCGGACCGCAAGTTCTATCTCGTCCACTATCTCGGGGATATCCGCGATCGCTTCTTTTGACTCTGAAGTGAAAGGAACATTCGTTGACGCGACGTGTGTGAGAATGACGACTGGGCCTTGGGGAATGCCGCTCCCCCCTGGTTGCAGCAGTTCATAGTTCCTCCAGTTGATCTTCTCTACAGCGTGAGTACTTGCGCACCCACCTTGTTGATATAGTAAAGGAACCCGGTTCGCGAATCGCAGGAGGTCGGTTTTTTCTTCTTTTGGCAAGCTCCCTCCGTAGGCAATGCCCGCTTCGACGATGAATGGGTTACCTGTGTGCACAGAGGCGTCCCGCGTCGTCGTCGCTATAAAATCAACGTCGTACTCCTTTTCCAGCCCCTTCCTAATCAGCTCTTCTGTTATGGGGGAAAGGCACTCCGTCGAAGGCGCGATGATTTTGACGGTCTTGAAAGCTTCGAGCAGGCGCTTTGCCTGATCGCGTGAGAGGTCACTGGGATTTACGTCGGGATCGACTCCAGCTTTTGCGCATATCTCTTTCGCGGTTTTGTGTCCGATGCGGGCAAACTCGTTTGTCAGGAATGAGGTCAGTCGCCTTCTCTCCGTGTACCGCAGCATCTTGATGAGCGTGCCGAGTTCAATGCCTTCAGGGTGTGGCAGTATTTCACAGGGTTCGACCGGCAAGACTTCTGTCACACGCTCAAACACTTGCGTGTCTCCTGTCGGTTCAACCAACGTCAGTCTGGCATGCGGGTTGACTATTGCAGTCGATTTTGCATACCCATATATCGATTGTTTGCGAGCGCGGACGTAGGTACCTTCCATCTCGACTTCAATTCTGGTTCCGTGAGGCCTGTCCCACGGCACAATTTTCTCCATCAATATCTCGGGTTCGTTCGTTTTCGTGTTGATAACAAGCTCGTAGTAATGGGCTTCCTTGTTCTTTCCCGTTTTGGAGTATACTGCCGTGGGCCGCCCAGATGTCAGTTGCGCATACAAGACGACCGCCGAGATTCCTATGCCTTGCTGCCCTCTGCTCTGTTTGAGGGCGTGAAATCGAGAGCCGTAAAGGAGCTTTCCGAAAACTCGTGGTATCTGCTCTTTCACGATACCAGGGCCGTTATCTTCTACTATAACGCGATAGTTGTCTTTGTCTACCTTGTGAATCTCAATAAGAATATCAGGAAGTACGCCGCTCTCTTCGCAGGCATCGAGTGCGTTATCGACCGCTTCCTTGACACTTGTTATGAGGCTTCGCGTCGATGAGTCGAAACCGAGGATATGACGGTTTTTCTCAAAGAATTCGGCGATGCTAATCTCGCGTTGTTTCTGGGCAAGCTTCTCTGCAATGTTTTCAGCCATCTGGTATTCTCCCAATCACAGTTCAGCGCCAACGATCGTGTGAGTTGTAGTGACTCCTTTGATATCTCGTATGTTATCAACCGAATTATTCAATGCTGTCAGTCCTTCGACTTCGATGATGACCACAAAGTCATATTCTCCAAAAACATGATATACTTCTCGTATGCCACCTAACTCCAAAAGCGTTCGGTAAACATATCGTTCTTCACCCGGAACGACGTTGACCATTGTAACTCCGACAACCACGATAATCACCTACTCTATAGAAGCGAAAAGCGTATTTAGAAATTGCGATAACTCATTGCAAGTTTCTCGACAAAGCTGGTCTGCTCGAATCTCAGTAGGTTACTGCTCAGTCGCTGCCTCTTGGAGTTAATTTTAGGCATCGCCAGTCTCTCAGTCGTCTCCTCCGGTCCGTGAACTAAGTTGCATGACGTTGTTCGACACAAAGGATACTGTATTGAGGTCCAACCACTGGCGGAGAAACGAAGCTCCCGCGCAGAAATTAGTTAAATTGAAATACGTCAAAACTATACTAAAAAAGAAGCGGAGGTAGCCAAGTGGTCAACGGCGGTGGGCTCAAGATCCACTCTCAAAGGAGTTCGCGGGTTCGAATCCCTCCCTCCGCATCGTGAACCGCCATCACCCTCATTCTTTTTGCGAGTTTAGTCTGCCGCACGTCTAATGATGTTATTCAGTCTAAGGCACTGCGTGTTCTTGGAGAAAGGTATAGGCACGGAGGTGCTACAGGCTTCGCGAGGTATATCTATAATAGTGGGAAGGTAAATTACATTTGTGCCAATGATGTACATCGACTTCCGAGCGTCAGAGACGCAATGATGATCCCTATGAGTTCTGAGGCACTAGATGAGCAACTGGCTGAACCGCCGAAAAACGGCTTTTTTTGTACTTTGTGGTTCGATGGGGAGAAAAACATCCACTGAGTGTTAGTAATTGCGGGTCACGCATGAAAAAGAAAATCAAAGGCATAGCTCGTGACACGTTGAAGTTTGTCCTTGAAGTGAGCGCGTCCTCGCACCCAAAAGAATTCGCTGGGATGTTATACGAGACGGACGGGATTATCACAGACGTAGATGTTCCTATTACCCAGTCTTCAAACGTAAGCGCTGTCATGAATCTGTTTATGCTACCTGTCAACACACATATTGTCGGATCAGTGCACAGCCATCCGTCAGGAGCGCTCCAGCCCTCTGATGCAGATATTCACCTGTTTATGCAAAGCGGTGACTACCATATTATTGTCGGCTATCCTTATGATATTACGAGCTGGACTTGCTACGATAGAATCGGCGACAGGAGGGAACTTGACGTGCTAGACGTTGAAATTGATGAGAGCGCCGTGTATAGAGATATACAGGAAACCTTCGGTGGCGAAAATGACTAGAGTACTCGCTACCGGCACGTTTGATATTTTGCATCCAGGTCATATCTTGTATCTAACGAAAGCAAAGGAGCTGGGCGACGAATTATTTGTAATTGTGTCCCGCGATACCATGGTCCAGCATAAATCAAAACCAGTAATCCCCGAACGGCAACGGTTGCAAGTGGTCAGGGCCTTGGAGGTCGTCGATCACGCTGAACTTGGAAGCGAGCATGACATATTCGAGCCCTTGATGACAATAAAACCAGACATCGTAGCCCTTGGCTTCGATCAGTACTTTGACGAGAAGAAACTCCAAGAAGATCTTGAAAAAAGGCACATCCCGTCCAAAGTTATCCGGCTGCCGTTTCAAGACACCGGAGAGCTATCAGGCACTGAAAGCATCATTCGCGAGATCATTAAGCGTCGGGTGAAGTGCTAAGCCCGTGCGAGTGATGCTTCTATCCTGTTGATGCCCTCCTCTATGTTTTGACGGCTCGTGGCGTACGACAAACGTACGTAACCCTCGCCGTTCGGTCCGAAAGCTGAGCCAGGCGTTACCGCGACAAGAGCATCCTGTAACAGTTTTTCAGTCACCTCAACAGAAGTGCCGAACTGCGAGACCTTTGCGAACGCATAAAATGCGCCTCTTGGGAGCGCGCATTCTATCCCTATTTTGCGCAGTCCGTCGATCATTAAGTCTCGCCGCTTTTCGAATTCCGCGACCATCGCACGCACCGCGCCTTGGTCCCCTCTTAGCGCCTCAACGCCAGCTCTTTGAACAAAAGACGTGGCGTTGCTTACTGAGTGTTGTTGGATCTTGAGCATGCCTTGAAGGATTGGGGCTGGTGCAGTCGCATAACCGAGCCTCCAGCCCGTCATAGCATAGGCCTTTGAAAATCCGTTTATCGTGATTGTCCTGTCAGGTATCAGGCTACCGATGCTGTGATGCTTAGCCCCATAAATGATTTTTTCATAGACTTCGTCTGAAAGCACAAAGACACCGTGGTCTTCGGCCGTCTCAGCTGCGGTCTTTATTGCATTTTTGCCGTAAACGGCTCCGGTAGGGTTGCACGGGCTGTTTAGAATAAGGAGCTTAGTATCTCTGGTTATGTGACTCTGCAAGTCAACTGGCACGTAGCCATCCTGTTCTGAAACAGGGACCATGACGGGCTTCCCACCAGCGAACTTAACGATTGCTTCGTAGGAAACCCAAGCAGGGTCAAGCAATAAAACCTCATCTCCTTCATCGATGAACGTGCAGATCGCTTCAAATATCGCTTGCTTGGCGCCCGGTGTTACGAGTACGTCGGCTGGACTTACGTCGACGTTGTTATCCTCTTTCAATTTCTCTGCTATCGCTTCTCGAAGTTCGGGAATTCCGCTGCCTTGCGTATAGTGTGTCTCACCACGATCGAGGGCCGTTTTTGCTGCCCTTTTTATGTTCTCCGGAGTTTCGAAATCAGGTTCACCGAGACTGAAACTAATAATATCTCGACCTTCACTTCTGAGCTGGGCTGCGATATCCGCAATCTTCATCGTTGCGGACTCAGGTATCTGCCGGACTCTTGAGGAAATGACCGGATTTAGTTTCATCAGAGTCGCTTATAAAGCTTTACAGCGGCTTCTACAGCTCTTTTTGCATAGTCGACGCGTTCGTGTGCTTCAAGGCGGGACATTCTTGGACCTGATATTCCTAAGGTGATCGGCTTGTTGTACTCAAGGGCTAGATCGGTAATCTTTCGCGTCGCGTGCTGTGCGACTATTTCGTCGTGCCCCGTCGCTCCTTCAATCACGCAGCCGATTGTCACCACCGCATCTACCTCGTCGTCTGTGGCCAAACTTTTGACTGCCAAGGGCATGTCAAAAACTCCAGGAACTAAGATGGTTTTCACGACATCAGCGTCTAGGAATGCTGCATGTTCTTTAGCAAGAATCTCCATTGGGTAGGTTATGTCCCGATTAAATTCAGCCACGACGAATCCAAGCCTTACACGCACTTCATTTTTCTGTTCCATGATAATACTCCTGAGCAGCGCTCTAAAAATCCACTGGTTTTACGTCAGCAAACCCCTCTCTCTTGCCTTTACCGGCTTCTTCAGTCAAGCGATTGTTCAACAACTTATACACGTTCTGGGCGTGTTCACGCGTTCGTGCGTCAGCAAGCCGCGCCAGCTCTTTGTCGCTCGCTGCTTCATCCTCAAAAACGAATACCTCTATGATGTGTTTGTTGGTCATTAGCTGCGCCCTTATAAGGCCCGTCGATGCTTCGTGTGCACACTGTTTATCGGTGGCAGCTGATCCAGGCATTCCGAGCGCCATCACAATGTCACACCCTGATTCTTCTAAGAGCTTTTTTGACGCGACTGGCAGATCTTTGATGCCTGGCACAGTATACCTTAGAATCGTGCCTGATACCCACCGTCGCAGTTCGTCTATCGCCGCTTTAGCCATGTCATATCTAGCAAAAGTGGTGTCGGCTATTCCTATTTTCATGCGTAGCGCTCCTACGTTCAAGATGAGCCTTGCGTATCACAATCGCTCAAGCACGCGATCTGCCGCGAGCGTTCCTGCCCCCATCTCGTCAACGATGCCGCTCTCCAGCAATATTAGCTCGAGCTTCTCTATAACTTGCAGTATGTCGCCCTTGCTGAGATTCCCCATGTTGCCTATTCGGAAGATATGGCCTTTGAGCCGTTCTTGGCCGCCAGCGATGACGATGCCTCGGCGGTTCATCTCCTCCTTGAGTGCCGCAAATTCAATTTCAGGAGGCACATTGATTGCCGTAACCGTATTCGAGTACGCGCTTGAAGGGCCGAGCTTTGGAAATAGCTCCAAGCCCATAGCCTGAACGGCTGTGCGAATCGATGTGGCATAAACGCTATACCGATCGATGCGTGCCTCAAGTCCCTCAACTTCCAACAGTTTAAGCGCCTCTTCAAGCGCGAAGAACAGCGGCACGGCGGGCGTATAGGGTGTCTGCCCTTTTTCGGCTGCTTTCCTGTGAGCGAGAAGGTCGGCGTAGTAAGGTCTTTTCTTCGCGGTTTTGATGACGTCCCACGCCCGATCAGTTACTGAGACCATCGAAAGGCCTGGCGGCAAGCCGAGACATTTCTGAGAGCCCGTAAACGCAATGTCGACACCCCATCTGTCTATTGGGGCTTGAATGCCGCCGATGGATGATACCCCATCCATAATCAGCAGAGCGTCTTGCTTTCGACAGAGAGCGCCTATCTGTTGAACGTCATTCGTCATGCCAGTGGAGGTTTCATTATGGACAAGGGTGACCACATCTGCCCCAGTTTCGAGTGCCTGTTTGACTTGTTCAACTTCGATCGACGTCCCCCAATCAGCAATGACCGCCGTTGAGCTGCCGTAAAGTGCGGTCAGCAATTTCAGTCGTTCTCCAAACTTGCCGTTTTCGAGCGCAATGTATTTTTTGTCCGTGCCGAGGTTTCCGACAGCTGCTTCCATGGCACACGTCCCAGACCCATTCAGGATAAGGATGTCGTTTTCTGTCTTGAAAACGCTGCGGAGTTTTTCTCGACTCTCGTCCAGGAGCCTCCTGAATTCAGGCCCCCGGTGATTGATCATCGGTTTTGACATAGCACGCAGCACTTGAGGCGCTACCGGAACGGGGCCGGGGAGCATTATCAGCGCGGTCTCAGTCGTATTGTCCATAAATGCGTCTCTCCTTCACGTTATGTGCGCAAACAGCAATCGGTCTTCATATTAAATCGCAGCACTCTGTATTTAGAGTTTTTTCGTACCACTTTCAGTGTTGTTGCTAACTCACGGTCTTGCTCCCTTGCGGCGGCGAGCTCGATGGCCTTGCTAGGGCTCTACCCTTACTCGTTTAAGTGTGCTCCAGAAGGCTCTTCTGGCCTAGGGTAAAAAGGGCTGAACGACAACAATGCATTTGTTCGTGTCCCGCATAAGCCAGGGCGTTGCCCTTGTCCTCGGGATGATAAGCGATGCGAGCGCAACAACGTCACTTGCCTACGCATATTGAAAGAAGAGAAAGCTAGGGTTCAATGAGCACTGGAAACCGCCTTAGATCCGGTCAAAAAGAACGTTATGCGCAGAAAGATGTGACTCTTTTAGATATCACGCCTTAATGCACCCGCATTCCTCCGCCGCCTGGGTTTTTAGTTCATCGGGGCATACCATTTACACCTGCTCGGCCTCACTGACGGGTGGCGCTCCTAAAGAACGTGGCGCGGCTCGCGGCTTAATTGTTTTGTTCTGCGATGTGCATACGCGCGGGGCGTATCACCATGACGCACGTGCGGGCGTTTTGCATTACCTGGGTCACTGTGCTACGAACGAGCAGTCTCGACGCTGAGAAAGAGTGTGCGTCTCCTAGCACGACGATGTCGTATTGTCCTTCGCGCACCTCGTCCAGGATCTCTTCGGCAGGATGCCCCTCCCTCACAACCGCACGGACGGCGAGACCCTGTTCTCGCATGTGCGCGCA